>Ga0208133_1000095_pt1 | contig 33253 bp, 24 predicted proteins | sample ColrivemetaGS535_FD_187595 | JGI IMG/M metagenome (GOLD analysis project Ga0208133, IMG submission 187595) | Estuarine microbial communities from the Columbia River estuary, USA - metaG S.535 (SPAdes) (version 2) | ecosystem: Environmental > Aquatic > Marine > Intertidal zone > Estuary | place... | reverse complement strand
AATCATGCCAGAATTCTTTGCGATTAACAGCTAATGTTCCATTATTAACATACTTTTGATATGAAATATAATTCCCACGTCCATAAGGTGGAAAATGAACAATTGTAGATATATTATGCAAACACCCTTGAGGATTAAATGGATTGTGTCCATTTGGCTTTCCACAACTGCCACCCAAATCTAAACTGTTATTGTTTCTTACAGAAATAGCATCTTCTTCAGCTTCAAACAATTCATCTAAGGGCCCTGTGATTACAATATCTGCATCTAGATGGACAATAGTGTCATAATCTTCTACGAAGGGTAAAGCAGTGGCAGCATTCATCCAAATACTACTTAACCATGGATCATTCTGCTTTAATTCATTTGTCATTGCAGAATCAATAACTTTGAAATCAATATTGGGATGAAAGAATTTGAAATTTTTTTTAAGAGTTTCGAGGTCTAATTTTTCAGCATAATCGTCTGTACACCAAACTTTTACTAATATCTTTTTGTCCATGCCAAGATTATACACTCTATAAGCGGAGATGATTTGTATAATAAAAACTGGTTAACTTAATGAGAAAAAATAATTTAATTGTTTGTACATTTTGCGAAAATCCTGCTGTAAGAGAAATTTCTGATGATTTGGATTTTTTTTCTGAGTCTAATAGAAAAGTATTTTTATGCATGACTTGCTATAAAATCTTTAATGCTGGATCAATTTTGGGCCAATTTCAATTAAACAATAAAATGATTAATTTGATTTTAAGTTCTGATGATTCTGAAACAGTAGTAGCATTGAAAAATAAACTTTCAGAAATTGTCCCTAGTTCTTCTGCAAAATTAAAAGCAGCAATTAAGCATAATAGTCAAATTAATCCTAGAGAATTTTATGAATTACTAAATAAAAAGATCATTGGACAAGAAACAGCTAAACGAAGATTGAGTATTGCTATTTATGAACATATTAGAAATAGTATTGCTAATTCCAATGATAAAAACAATATTTTATTTTTAGGTCCAAGTGGCAGTGGTAAAACTTTGATTGTTAATACAATCTCAAAGCATCTTGAAGTTCCATTTGTTTCAGGAGATGCTACAGGTTTTAGCCCTACAGGTTTCCAAGGTGCAGATGCTGATTCTTGTGTGCATGATCTTCTTGTGAAAAGCAATGGTTCAATCAAAGATGCACAAAAGGGAATTGTTTTCATAGATGAAATTGACAAGCTTGCATCTAGTAAAATTTCTTCTGGCACTAAAATTGAAAGTTTTCATTACAGCACACAAAGCACAATGCTTAAGCTAATTGAAGGCAAGAGAGTAAAAGTACCTTCAAGTGTTTTAGGAGAGCATAACATGCCTCCTACAATTGTTGATACATCTAGGATTTTATTTTGTTTCGGTGGAGCTTTTAATGGTCTTTCAGATATTGTTGGAAAAAAATTAGGACATGTTGGAAAGAAAATTGGCTTAGCTCAAAATGCTGAAAATGATTATTCAGCACAAATCAAATCATATGAATTATATGAAAAAGCAAGTCATGACATTTTAGCCGAAAGCCTTATTGAATATGGCTTATCAACAGAGTTAGTAGGAAGAATTCAAACTATTGTACCATTGATTCCTCTCACAAAAGATCAAATGATTGAATGTTTGTTATCTTTGGAAGACTCACCTATTTTGAAAAATAAAGTTTTATTTGCTGAGTCTAATATAGAGTTAGAATTTGCAGATGATTATTTTAGTGCGGTAGCAGAAAAAGCTATTAAAACTGGCACTGGAACAAGAGCTCTAAACAGTATTGTCAAAACGTCAGTATCACAAGCTGCTTTTGAATTCTTAGGAAGTAAACAAGACAATATCAAACTAATCATCACAAAAAAATGTATTGATGAACCTGGTAGATTTGAAACTATGTAGGACTTGAGAAATATATTTCAGAATTTAGCTTTAAGAGGTACTTAAATGGGTGTAATTACAGAAATAATTTCAGATATATTCAATATTGGCAAAAATGTTACAATCGGTCCAATATTACAACTATTAAGTGATACACAAGCTTTAGACGAATTAATTTTTCCAGCTTTATTGTCCATGGATCCTGAATATCAAATTCAAGATAAAGATCTTTACAAAGATGAAGCTATCAAAGAATTACTACAAAAAGTAGAGCCAAGATCTAATATGCCTATCACTACAGGTGTTTATGAAAATTTATTCGATGATAAATTAGTTAATAAAGTAACAATTAGTAGTAGATTTGTCAAAATGAATAAATTCGAGAAAATATAATGCCGCTTTCAGAATCAAAATATAAAAAAATGCTCTTTGACAAAGTGCAAAAAAGTTTATCTGAAATTGGCGATTATAATCAATTCTTAGCTCCTGTTGAAGCATTGATGAATCGAACTGATATTGATGAGAAAACCAAAATGACTCAAATCGAAAATTACTTCAGTAAGAATTTTAATAAATTTCAAGGCATCGAAGAAGTTAGAAAAATTTTAAAAGTACCAGTTGAAGATATCAAAAAAGGGCCATAATATGGACACCAGATTTATAGCAAACTTAATCAGAATTTCTTTAAAATTAGAAACTGAAAAAGATTTTAGTTTATCTGATAAAGTTGACAATTTACTAAAAACAGCTCAATACGCTGGGCAATTTGACAGAACAAATCCATATACTGATGGAATGTTTGGTGTTCAAGTTAGCGGTTCATCCCCTACAGCGTTTGGACCATATCAAGGACCAGGCAATGATGTTCCTTTTGTTTCTGAATTAGATCCTATGACAATTATGAAATTGCAACACACTAAAGGAACTAAACCAGGACAATCAGCATTCCTAGATGCATTAGAAAGAGTGAAAGGCCAAGAACAACTTTATCGCATCACTCCTGTATCAATTCTAAGAATCCTAGCAACTACCATAAAAACTATGGCATCTGATCCTTCTAGAAGAAACAATTATTTCACTAAAGAATTAGCATCGAACATCAGGCAAGTGATGGATACTATTAAGAAATCAAAAACTGATCCAACAGTTACGGATGATGCTTTGAAATCTTTTTATAACGAATTACAAATTTTCAACAGTAAAAATCCGAATGATCTTATACCTATAGATGAAATCACGGATATGATAGAAAATAGTAAATAAAATTTCTACTTGTATAACACTCATTAAGGAGACACTTTTTGAGTGTTATTTTTATTATGTGTCCATTATATTTAGAAAACAAATCATGTTTAGTGAAATTTATATCAAATCCAGAATTGATTTCAAACTTAGGCAGAATTTCTTTGCCTTTAGTGAACGATCAATGGAGAAATGATTGCCATGGAAATTGGGCAAATTGTTCATTCAAGGAAAAAGAAGTTGTTGAAAATGTTCTTAGAGAAGAAATTGTTGAGCAAACTAAAGAAGAAGAAAAACAAGCAGATACAAAAGTCTATGAAACAGTTAAGACTGCACCAATTGTTTCTATGCATCAAGTGGCCAATCCATATTTAGTAAAAGCAGATGTGATAGTGTGTCCCACTAATATAATTCTAACCATTGACGATGCAATGTTGCATAAGATGTCTTTTGGAAAAGTACAAAAAGAATTAGATTTGGTCAAGAAACCTATTCATATGGGAACTGTGTACGAAACTACAAATGGTGGGGAAAAGAGTAGAATCGTTCCTTTAAAAATCTTCCATGCTGTAGTTGCTGGTGAGTCAAGACTTGTAAATGAAGAGGATATTAAGTCTGCTACAAGAAAAGCTTTATTATTAGCTGATATGCAAAAGCTTGAAAAAATTAGTATGATTCCTGCAGACTGTGGAACTTACGATATCAACGATACAGCTAGAGTTCAATTGGCAGCTATCATGCAATATTTCGCTGCTAATAAAAACACAGGAATCAAAAGAGTATTTTTGTTGATGGAAGACAAGGAAAGTCTAGAAAGTTTTCAAGAATATTACAAAAGAGTCTTTAAGAATTAAGGGACACAACATGGAATTAGAAGAATTAAAAAATCCGTCTAAATTATTTATTGCTTTTATTGATAGCTTGGGTACTCCAGTTTGTGTTGTAGACAATTTTGGCAATGTAGTTATGAATGAGCCAGCTAAAATATTGAAAAAGACTGGATTTGATTTTGATGTATATTCTTTAAAAGCTTCTATAGGATCTCCATTTACAGTATTTCATAAAAATAAAAAATACACTATAGACAAAAAAGATATGAATCATGGAACTAACACTTGTGTTTGCACCTTAAAACAAGAAGACGAAACAGTTTCAAGACTCAAAGAATCATCTGCCAAACTTAAAAAAGTATTGAGTTCTTTGTAGTATAAAAAGGACTTGATATGTCAAATAATTTGCAAAGTACTACCACTGAAAGTGCTTCTCCTAACAATTTGCATAATTTATCGCAGAATACTACAGCTGCACAGCTTGAAAGTTTGATGACAATTTTCACAGCACAAACTGAAGCTTACATGGAATTTAATTCTGCTTTAGTAAATATTTTAAATAACCAGACAGAAATAAAAAATATAGTTCAATCACTTAAAACAATTAGTGACACAGAATTCAGATCTATAGATAAGAACTATCATACTTTAAAAGAATTATTCTTGAGCTTTCAAAATTTGCAGAATGCGAAAGACACGGCATTAGAAAGTGCGATTGAAGAATACACTGCACAAATTTCTCATTTTGGGGCTGAATTTGAAAAGCATAAAAATGATATCAATAAATCATTTACAGAAAGTTCTAGCAATATAAAAATTATTGCAGCTGACAGAGAAATGAATACAGAAATTAAGCAGATTAAAGAAGATATTGAATCTATCAAACATGTGTATACAAAACTTCTTTCTGTAGGATCTCAAATTAAGTGGATTGCTGTTGTTATCTTTACATTATTAACATTGTATCAATTAATTACAGGCCAAGGTATAATTAATTTGTTTTTGAGGAAATAATGCCCACAAGTGTTTCATATTGTGAAGAGTGCGGTAAAAGTTATTTTTTGAGGGATGAAATGTACATCCCTCTTAAGAATTACAGATTTAGGTTCAAAGATAAATCTAAACCTGTAACTTGGGAAGATTGGCTCATCCATGTTTCAAATCATTGCGATGAATGCCGATTGAAAGAAATTCCAGACAGTTGCTGGATTAATTATCTCAAACTTAAAGGAGGTTAATCTAATATAGGATGAGAGACATATTCTTTGATGCTATGAATAAATTGTCGGAGGGAAGTATTCGATAGATGCTCGCTTTGTATATCGAGCTTTAAATCAGCTGCTATCGCAAATAATACTTTATCCCTCATAGCGTCTACATTAGGTTGATTAGGAACAAATTCTTTTAGTGAATTTGCTTCATCTTGAAATCCTGATTTTTCTAAATCAGTAATTATTTCTGCTAATCTTTTATTGTTGATCATCATCTTCGTCACTAAAAATTTCTGCAAATATAGTGTCTATAACAGAATCTTTTATAGATGCAGTAGCAAAAATAGGAGAGTTATTAAGTAAGTCTAAACAACTGCCACATAACAACATGCCATTGAACAATCTTTGTTCAGCAAAAGGTTTTCTAACAGAACAATTTGGGCAAAAAAAACTCAATGCAATTTTAGATTTTTTGCGTTTGGGCTTTTTTCCATATTGATTTAAATCTTCAAGCATAATGATATAATCTCTCCGATGATATAGTCAATTATTATAAAAGTTTTCAAGTAAATCCTTTGCTTGTAAACAGAAAGAGGAAAAATATGATAGTTTTGCAAACCAAAATTATTCTTCTTTTGATTTTATCTTTATCAAGTATTATTAAAATCGAAAGACCTGTAATTGTAAAACACAATCAAAAAGAGCTAACTCTAGAAGTTACTAAAAAACAAAAGGATGATCTTGCAAAAAGAAACAAAATTAAAGGTTTTATCAAGTTAGTAAAACCCAAATATTCTGATTCTTATATTGCAAAAATTGTTGATGCAATAATGATAAGTGGAAAGAAATATAATGTCGATCCTTATGTCATAGCATCAACTGCATATGTTGAGAGTGAATTTAGTATGTCTGCTAAAAATTGTATAGGAATTATGCAATTGCTAAGATCAACAGCTAGATATTATGATCCTAAAAAAGAATACAATCCATACACTGTGATGGGGAATATTGCAATTGGAACAAAAGAACTAAAACATCATCTCAATAATAATTCTATTAGAAGTACACTGCCGAGTAGGGAAACTTATCGAAACATGTACAGAAAATATAATGGAAGTTATTTGAAAAATACATACGCTAGAAAAGCACTTTTAGTGCAATATAGATTAGAACGATTATCTTTATCACAAATAAAGACTAAGATAAAAGAAGCACCTTTGTGGAGGTAAAAAAAAGAGGAGGGAATTTCCCTCCTCTTTTTTAGTATAACTAAAGTTAGAGTGATCCAGCGTTGTTGCCAAATCTGTTTTGGCTTGATGGATATCTTGATACAAAAGTTTGGCTGAGAGCAGTACCTGCATTACAGCGAGTAAGATCACCATTGAGTTGATTAAGCTCAAACGACATTCTTTCCATGTAATACATAATTCTGTTGAATGGTCTACCTGACAATGCTACTGCAATAGCTCTGGATGTTGCGCCAATGCTTGAAACTGCAGTGTCAAAGTTTGTAAGGACAGTACCAATTCTTGTTCTAGCAGTTACAAAATCCTGATATGTGTCAGTGTTTTGTAAAGCAGTTGAACCAGCTCCACCGATATTAACGTCAGTAGGATACTTAGCAGCACTATTGTATGTTGGAGCTGTTCCATTGGCTACATCAAATAGTGTTGTGAAGTAAAATCCTGAGGAAAAGTTTGAAACACCAAAGCCAGTGACTGTATCTTTCAATTCCTGGAAACTAGCTAGGTTACTGATAAGGAATGATCCTGGATCGTTGGTTGTGCCGTTAGCTGATCTAGCTGTTGGAACGCCGTTGACTGGATATAAACTTGATGGATATACGGGCATTTAATTACTCCTTAATACCTATTTTTCTTCGAAGAAAACTTGTTAAACATTTTTTTGTTTTCATTTTTATCTTTTCTGGAATTGAACGTTTTACACCTTTTTTGAAGGTGTTAATACATACTCTGTCATCAAGTTTAATTTTTATTTACTAAATGAAAAAGAATTTAGTTTGAACGTATTCAGTTCCTATCAAGTTTTATTTTCAATATTAATACAAAAATACCTTTATCAACCTTCATTTATACTTTTGCTATCACACCAAACAAGTATAAGTATCCTTAAAAGAGTAATTAATACCTATGAATCTGACAAATTCTTATTTGATTAACCATGTGTAGCGAGAGAACAATTAACTAAATGGCTGCTGATTTTTATATTGTCCCCCCAAGATTAATAGTTGGAACATTTGATAGATCTAATGTTGTCACTAGCTTTAATTCTTTACGTGGGGATATAACATTAGTTGCCAATGCATCTACGGGAGTAAAAATCACTTCCTCAGGTGGCAAGTTTACAATTTCCATAATTGATGATTTTTATATCAAAAAAGCTGGAGACTATGTAACTGGGAATATTGTTTTCACTCCGTCAGGCACAAATTATGGTCTTGCAGTTGGCAGCGGACCATCAGATCCAGGCACAGGAACAACAGGTTCTTTATTTTACAATACCACTGCTAATACACTAAGAGTATACAATGGAACAGCTTGGGGAGACATTGTATCTTCAGGTGGTATATCTTTAGTAACAGCAGATGCAAGATATTTAAAATTAGATGGGACAAACACACCTACTGGAAATATTTCCATGGGAAGTGTTTTCCTTAGATTTGCAAATTTAGCCACTCAATCATTACCTGGTACTGCTGGACAAGTTTATTTCAACACCACAACAAAAGTACTTGATGTTTATGATGGTACTAAATGGCAACCAGCTGGACAAGGAATAACATCTCTTACTCCAGGCATTGGAATTAGTTTATCTTCCAATCCAATAACTAGTTATGGATCTGTAAATGTTGATCAGTCTTATAATTTCACATGGACTGGTTCTAATACATTTACAAGTGCTATCACATTTGCACCATCGCAAACTTTTGACATTAGTAAACTTATAGCTTCTGGACAGCAAACAGGAGATTTGATTTTTTACAATGGAGCAAATTGGGCTAGAGTTGGTATTGGTACAACTGGACAAGTTCTAACAGTAGGTTCATCTGGCACTGCTATTTCATGGCTCAATCCTACAGGCGGTGGTGGTGGTCCAATAACATCTGGAATCCTGAGTGCAATTTATGGTGGCACTGGATATTCCTTTTATGACCTTGGGGATCTAATTGTAGGTGCTGGCAACACTTTTATAAGACTTGCAAGAGGAAATGATCACTATGTATTGTCTTCTAGCAATACATCTGCTACTGGACTTACATGGAGAACAGCAAGTGCATTAGCTTCAACATCAGTAAGCCCTATAGGTTCATACCCTGGAGATTTTTGGTTTGATTCTACAGACGGTAGTTTCAGTCTTTGGTATGATGATGGATCTTCCTCCCAATGGGTTCAAGTTGCAAGCGCTTTTGCAGGAGATGTGTACACAAGTAATCAGTACACAATTCCATATTATGTATCTGCTATTGGATTAACAGGGTCAAATTATTTTACTAATATTGGCACTGGGATATCAATCTTATATCCTGCATCTTCTACTTCAACATCAACAGGAGCTCTAGTTGTAACAGGAGGCGTAGGCATAGGTGGAAGTTTATATACTTCTTCTTCTTACGCAAATTCTATTTCAGGTGTTGTCCTAAATAATGGTGTAATAATATCTGGCACTTGGGCAGGTTCAACAATCACAGGTAGATACGGCGGTACTGGATATACAACATATTCAAAAGGCGACCTACTTGTTGGAGCTGGTTCTACACTTATAAAATTACCCGTAGGAGCAGATAATTATATCTTATCTGCTAATTCTTCTACAGCCTCTGGATTATCTTGGATTGTAAACACTGGCGGAGGTGGTGGTGGAGCAGGGACAGTTTATAATGGTTCTCTGAATGCCATACCTTACTATCCTGCTGCTGGTACTGCAATCACAGGATCAGTTAATTTCACAAACACTGGAGCATCTATAAATGTAGGTTACAATACAAGTTCAACAAACTTCGCATCTGGAGCATTAACAGTAGTAGGTGGAGTAGGAATTGGAGGCAGTTTATATGTTGCTTCTGCTACAGCAATATCAGGAGTAACAATTAATAATGGTGTTATTACTGGTACATTGGTTGGCTCAGCTACAACTGCTGGATTTGCTACTACTGCTAATTATTCCAATCAATCTGGATACGCAATTACTTCCGGTACTGCAGTTTCATCTTATAGCGCATTTATCAATCTAGCAGCAACTAATTCTTCTCATTCTTTATTGTTTTCGCCAATATCAACAAGTTCGTCTGGTGCTGGATTATCTATAAATTCCACTCTAAATTTCAATCCTTCTGCTAATATTTTATATACATCTGGACTTGCAATCACTGCTTCAACAGTTTCATCTTCGGTTAACACTGGAGCATTAACAGTAAATGGTGGAGTGGGTATCAGCGGTAGATTGTCTTTTAATCAAGCTTCATTTGGAACCACCGGAATTACTACAAATCCAACTATGGCTTTAATTGGAACAACTGGCGATCCAATTTACATGTCCGTGTTGGAAGATAACACATTGTCTTTTGAAGGATCTCAAGGACAATTATTTTCAATCACCCCTAATCTTTCTACTGGATATATTTATTCTGTAAATGATATCACTGGTATTCCATTATTAAGAGCTAATGCAAATGGGAATATCAGTGCTAATGAATACGCTGGAAACTTCGGAATTGGTCTTTCAAATCCAGCATATAAATTGCATGTTATTGGCTCTGTTGGATTCACTTCTGTAATTTCATCAACATCCACATCAACTGGTACCTTAATTGTTGGTGGAGGTGTTGGAATTGGGGGCAGCTTATATGTAAGTTCTGCTTCTAATATATCAAATGTTGTACTGAACAATGGTGTGGTGACATCTGGAACTTGGGCTGGTACAGCAATCACAGTTAAGTATGGTGGGACAGGATTTGATTCTTACACAAAAGGTGACTTATTAGTTGGAGCAGGTGTTTCACTAATAAAACATCCAGTAGGAACAGATTCTTATGTTTTAACATCAGATTCTACTAGTGCATCTGGAGTAGCTTGGACATCAGCAAGTGCAATTGGTACAAGTACTATTGGAAACCCAACAGATGGGTCATACTCAGATGGATTTTTTACAACATGGACAAGTGGAACAACAGTAGCAAACGCCGTGGATGATATCAATGAACTTTTAGCATTGATTGCTCCGGCTAGACCAAACTATCTTACTGGAACAACTCTTACTGCAGGATCTGTTCCTTCTTACTATACTGTAAAAATTTCAGCTGGTTTGGGTGCAGAATGGTATCAAGCAGGGTATGGAACTGGATCATCAATCACCAGATACTATTTATCTGGAACACTTACTTTAAATACCCCAAATACTACAACAACATTCTCTGCAGGGAGCTTGACCACATCAACATATGGAACTATATATTTCAAAACGATAAATAAAAATTTCCCACTTGGTGCAGGTTATGGAACTATAAATTTAGCTTCTACATATACGGTAGGCACAACTAATAATAACTTAAAACTTACTGCATTGGATGTTTACAATAATATCTGGACCAAAGCAAATGCACAAATTTTGACTTATACACAGCCTAATGCTGGATATGAGGGATTATTAATTGCTCACACTGAAAACAATCAATTTACAAATACTTATGAAGTTTGGAAAGATCCATGGTCATCATCAAATCCTAACCCAACTTTTTCACAAGCTGCCACAGCTTCAACATACAGTCAAAGTGTAAAGTGGCTCTCAGGAATTGAATACTATACAACGGGCACAGGATTTAGTGTTTATTTTAAAGGCGCTGCTGGTATTTATTCTAGTTGTTATAATGCGACACAAGTATATAGTATTTCTGCTACTGGTCTTGTCACTGCATCTGGTACTGCTACAAATCCATTATATTATGAAGAATTAGACAAATCTGGTTCAAATCATGTTAGGGTTTCACTCAACTCTTCAAATGCATCTTCGTTTAATAAATACCTCACAGTTACAATTTACAAAGCACACAATACAACAGCAGCTTCAAATGCCACTATATTGAAAGCTATAAATACATATACTACAGTTTCAACAACTACGTATGAAGGTTTCCAAGATGAAGCACAAAGACTTGTAATTGGAAGCGGAGTAGCATTTACATCAGATATTGATTTGGCTAATGGGAATTTACAAGCTAGATCTGGAACATTAACATATCCAACAGCTTCAGATTACGACACTCAATGGGGTGGATCACACACTTTTACTGGTGACCAAGAATATCAGAGATATTTTTATAAAACTTCTGCAAGCACTGGAGCACTTACATTTACTGGTTTTACTGCTTCAAATATTGCTGCATATGGCACAGGTAGTGTGAATGTACTTTTATATCTTGAAGGCGATAATAAATATTTTGATCTTGGTGTTTTGCAAGGATCAAATTCAAATGATGGTTCTTCAAGAGCAGCTGCAATTTCAGCTAAAACTTCAGCATCTGCCGGAGCTCTTAACTGGTCATTAGGAGTTTATACCACAGGCGTAAGTGGTGCAGGTAATAGCGGAAGATACAGAGCGATTATTATTCACAGAAACAATACTTATACTATGACAAGCATAACGAGTTCATAAAATGCCCTGGACACAAACAGATACAAGCTTTAAGAAGTTACAGAATAAAAGGATCACTACCAGCACTGGCAAGGGTATTGATGAAGAAAAAGGTGCGTCAGCTCTTGAATTATATCTTCCTGATATCAAAACAGACCTAATTCCAGGAACTCCGCCTGGCTCATCCACTTCTGTCCTATCATTCACAGGAGCAATTGGACAAACATTAGCAGTTGACACATCTGTTCCAGGAAATTTAACTTGGTTTGCTACATCTGGATATGGAAACACCACTAGTGCTAACGATGGTAGTGCAGGATCAGAAGCTCAAAGATTAGGAGACTGGATTTCCGACAAATATGATGCTTTTGGTACAATTTCTGGTGCTGGTTATGAAGTTAAGGTTTATGATAAAGATTCTAACTTAATCACTAAAGCTGACCCTTCTGATTGGTTGTTCGATTATCAAACTGGTATTTTAGTTTTCAACACTGCATCCACGACCTATGGAACTGTAACATCAACTGGTCCATTTAGAGTTGTTGGTTACAGATATATCGGTAACAAAGGTACAATTTCTGCATCCTTTGGTGGTTTAGGATATACAACATACACTAAAGGCGATCTTTTAGTTGGAGCTGGTTCTACATTTATCAAACTCAATGTAGGAAGCAATGATTATGTTCTAACAGCAGACAATACTACAGCATCAGGAATAAAATGGGCTCCTACAGGATCAGGTAGTGGATTTACTCTTAATGGCTTAAATGCTAACATTCAATATTTATCTTCTGGTACATCTGGATCAGGATTTAATATATCATCAATTGGATCCACTCATACTTTTAATATTCCAATTGCTTCTACTGGCGCTACTGGTTTAGTATCAACATTAACACAATCATTTGCTGGCGTAAAATCATTCACAAATGATGTTTTTATTACATCTACAAAAACTTCTGGAACAGCTGGTTCTGGTGCTTTAGTTGTATTTGGTGGAGTAGGAATTAGTGAAAATCTAAATGTAGGTGGAAATTTAATAGTTTCAGGAGACTTCACTGTTAATGGAACTACCACCACAATTAATACTGTTACACTAACAGTTGATGATAAAAATATTGAATTAGGTTCAGTAGCAAGTCCATCAGACATAACTGCTGAAGCTGGCGGAATCACTTTAAGAGGAACTTCTGACAAATTTATAAATTGGTACACTGGAGTAGGTTGGTCATCTTCAGAATCTTGGAATATAGCTTCAGGTCAAACCTATAAAGTTAATAATGCCACTGTACTTTCTGCAACTTCACTAGGTACAGGGGTAACAAACTCTAATTTAACAGCTTTAGGAACTATTACTACTGGAACTTGGTCTGCTACAGCTATCACAGCATTGTATGGTGGTACTGGGTTAGTTCCTGCATTTACTGTTGGGGATATTCTTTATGCGAATACACCAACCACTTGGGGAAGATTAACAGCCAGTTCAAACGCTGGAAATATTCTTGTTTCTGCAGGTTCAGGCGCAACTCCAACATATTTGGCACCTCTTACATTATCTGTAGGTTTTGCTACCACTGCTAGCTATTCTCATCAATCTGGGTATGCAATCACTTCAGGCTCAGCTACCACTGCTACAAATCTGAGAATTGCTGGTGCTGGAAATTCTAATTTAGCGCATCCAGTATTATTCACTCCAGTATCATCAACTTCAGGTTCTGCAGTTTCGAGTGATAGTACATTTTCATTCAATTCATCTACAGAAATACTTTCAGTATCTGGTTTAGCGGTAACAAACACTACAGGTTCTACATCTTCATCTGCGGGAGCACTAACAGTTGCTGGTGGTGTTGGCATCGGTGGTTCCACTAACATTCAAGGTGACACCACAGTTTTTGGCAGATTATATTACACTCAATCTACAGTGGGTGTTGCTGGCACATCTACAATATCATCTATCCAATTCATAGGACAAGATAATAATCCAATCACATTGTCTGTTTTAAATGACAATACACTATCTTTCGAAGGTAGTTCTGGACAGTTATTTTCTATCAATAATAACTTATCTTCAGGCACCATATTTTCAGTTAATGATATTTCAGGAATTCCAATTCTTCGTGCAAATGCAAATGGCACACTTTCTATGGGAGAATTCTCTGGAAATGTCGGTATAGGATTATCTTTACCTTCTTATAAATTGCATGTTGCTGGAGATACAAATCTTTCATCGGGATATGTTTACAGAATTAATGGTAATTCTGTATTATCATCTTCCACTTTAGGAACAGGAGTTACAAATTCATCTCTTACATCTGTAGGCACGATCACTTCAGGAACATGGGCTGGAACATTAATAACCTCTTTATATGGCGGTACAGGTTATGCTTCTTACACTAAAGGAGATCTTTTAGTAGGAAGTGGCACTTCACTTCTTAAAGTTGGTTCAGGCACATCTAATTTTGTCTTATCTTCTCATTCCATGTATCCTGCAGGAGTTGGCTGGACATGGGTTACGGCTGTTGGTGTTGGTACATCTCCTCCACTAAATTATCATGATTCTGACTTATGGTGGAATGCTAATGATGGAACACTAAACTTAAATTATAATGATGGAGATTCAAGTCAATGGGTAGAAATAGCTGGTGGATCTGGAATTGATTTATCTCAACCTGTACATATAACATCCAGTGTTGTTTCAACAGATACATACACTGGTGCATTAATTGTAGATGGTGGAGTAGGCATTCAAGGAGCGTTAAATACTTCATCTCTTGCAATTAGTGGAAATTTATCTGTAGGTTCGTCTGTGATAGCTGGTTCATGGGCTGGAAATGCTATCACAGCTAGATATGGTGGTACAGGATATACATCATACACAAAAGGTGATCTTTTAGTTGGAGCTGGTTCCACATTTATCAAAGTTGGAATTGGATTATCTCATCAAGTATTAAGTTATTCCGCTACTGCTTCTTCTGGATTGGGTTGGACAGATTTATCATTATCTTCTCCTGTTTCCACTAATTATGGAACATTTTACAGCACAGTTACCCAACCTGTAACTGCTGCAAATACCATAACACCTATCACAGTGAATAGTGCTTATGAAGCAGCAAATATAGAAATATACGGCGGTGCTGGAACATCATCAAGAATAAGAATTTTAAATCGTGGTGTTTACAATATTCAGTTTTCTCTTCAATTGAATTTATCATCAGGTACACAACCTCAAGAAGCAGATTTTTGGTTTAGAATTGATGGAAATGATGTTCCTTGGTCAAATTCTAAACAAACTGTTCATGGCAAAGATTACCACGAAATTTTAAGTTTAAATTTTGTTTCTAAATTTAATTCTGGGCAATATTTTGAAATAATGATGAATAGCTCTGATCAACATTTCATATTAGAAGGCATAGGAACTTCAACAGGACCAACAAGACCACAGACTCCAAGTGTCATATATACAGTGACCAAAGTATTATAATGAAATGTTTATAGAGCAAAACATAGAATATAATAAAAGCATTAGAATTTAGATTCCAAACATGGCAGACTTAAATTTCCCCACATCCCCAACATTATATCAACAATATACATTGAATGGTCAAACATTTGTATGGGATGGCAAAAGATGGAAATTTACTTCATCAAGTGTTGTTACTATTAATGCTGGCACAGCTATCACTTCGATCAATAATTTAATAACTTCTGAACAATTTTTTAATACTGGTGATCAAGGTTCTTTATTTAATATAAGTTCGTCTGGCAGCACTCATACTTTTAATATTCCAATAGCAGGGACCGCATCTACAGGTTTAGTTTCAACAGTATCTCAATCATTTGCCGGTCAAAAAACATTCACTTCTGCTATAATTGGTGATCTTATTGGAACAGCTACAACTGCTGGATATGCCATTACTGCAGTTTACTCTAATCAATCAGGGTATGCAATAACTTCAGGAACTGCAGACACATCAACCTACGCCCATCAAGCTGGTTATGCTATCACATCAGGATCATCAAGTACTGCTACAACAGCCACGTATGCTCATCAATCAGGATATGCTACAACATCTGGATTTGCAGCCACTTCAAATTATTCTAATCAATCTGGTTTTGCAATTACTTCAGGTAGTTCAAACACTTCTGGATTCGCTACTACTGCTAATTATGCTAACCAATCTGGATATGCTATCACTTCTGGAAGCTCCAATACTTCTGGTTATGCTACTACTTCAGGATTCGCTACCACTGCTAATTATTCAAATCAATCTGGATATGCAATTACATCAGGATTAGCTACTACTGCAAATTATTCCCATCAATCTGGATATGGAATAACAGCTGGATTTGCAACTTCATCAACTTCAGCTTCTATAGCAACAACTGCTTATAGTGTTAGTGTAAACGCTGCATCAACAAATTCAAGTCATTATTTAATCTTCAGTTCAAATGCAACAGGTTCTGGCGTAGCATTATCAACAGAATCTGCTCTTGTTTACAATCCTTTTACTGACATATTAAGTGTATCTGGTTTAGCAGTTACATCACCTACTATTTCAACATCTTCAAGTTCTGGTGCGTTAATTGTAACTGGTGGTTTAGGTGTAGGATCAACATCTTATTTCAACACTGATGTAAATATTGGTAATTCAACAAGAGGAAGATTATTTTTCTCTCAAGCTACTTTAGGATCAGCAGGAACTACTGTAATTCCTTCTATGGCTTTTATAGGAACTACAAACTCTCCTATAACTTTAAGTGTTCTTCCAGACAATTCGTTATCTTTTGATGGAAGTTCTGGTCAATTATTCTCAATTAATAATAATTTATCAACTGGTTGGATTTTTTCAATCAATGATATTTCAGGCTTGCCAATTTTCAGAGCAAATGCTGATCTCACTGTCTCTATGGGAGAATACGGTGGAAATACTGGAATCGGACTTTCCAATCCATCATATAAACTTCACGTTGCTGGAGATACAAATTTATCTTCAGGTTATGTTTATAGAATTAATGGAGCTTATGTTCTTTCTTCTTCATCACTAGGAACAGGAGTTACAAATTCATCTTTAACTGCTTTAGGAATAATCTCTACAGGTACTTGGTCTGGCTCTCTTATCACTGCCTTTTATGGTGGAACTGGATATAACTCATATACAAAGGGTGATATTCTTGTTGGAGCTGGTAATACATTTGTTAAATTAAATGCAGGTACTGACAATTTTGTATTAACAGCATCATCAAGTTCTGCTTCCGGTTTAACTTGGTCTCCAACATCTGCTACAGGAATAACAACATTAAATTCCATTTCAACTTCTTTCCAATATTTTGCTACTGGATATAGCGGTAATGAATTTAATATTTCTTCTTCAGGCCAAACACACACTTTTAATATACCACTAGCAGGAACTGCAAGTACTGGTCTTGTTTCAATAGGAGCACAGTCTTTTGCTGGAAATAAGACATTTACTGGTGATGTCTTAATAACTTCTAGCACAGCATCTTCAAACACATTTACTGGCGCTTTAAGAGTAAATGGTGGTTTGGGCGTAAGTGGACAATTATCTTTTGGACGAGCATCTTTTGGATACACTGGAATAAATTACAATCCTTCGATGTCATTTATTGGTAACACGTCCAGTTCACCAATAACATTATCTGTCCTCACGGATAACTCTCTTTCATTTGAGGGTTCTTCTGGTCAGCTATTTGGAATAGACAATAATTTATCTACTGGCGAAATATTTTCTGTCAGTGATATATCAGGTTTGCCAATAATTTCTGCTTCTGCTGGTCAAACAATTACATTAAATGAGTTTGGTGGCATCACAAGAATTGGGAATGGGTCACTTAGTTCGGTATCTTCAACATCAGGAACACTTGTTGTTTATGGTGGAGTTGGAATTGGAGGTAGTTTATATGTTGCCTCTGCCACAGCAATTTCGGGAGTAACAATAAATAACGGTGTAATTACAGGCAACTTGACTGGAACTGCATCAACGGCCACATATGCACATCAGTCAGGATATGGTTTGACTTCAGAATTTGCCACCACTGCAAATTATGCACATCAGGCTGGATATGCTATCACATCTGGATCATCTGGATTAGCTACAACTGCGACATATTCTCATCAATCTGGTTATGCAATTACTTCAGGTTTTGCAACTACAGCTTCTTATGCTTATCAATCAGGTTATGCTATTACTTCTGGAAGTTCAAGCACTTCTGGACTTGCAACCACTGCCACATATTCACACCAATCTGGTTATGCAATCACATCAGGATTAGCCACTAGCTCAACAAGCATATTTATCAACAATGCTACTGCTAATTCTAATCATCCTATAGTATTTACACCAATTTCAGGTTCAATTTCAGGCGCAGGTTTATCTACAAATTCAACTGTTTCTTACAATCCATCTGCAAATTATCTTTATACTTCTGGGCTTGCAATAACAGCAAGCACAGCATCAACATCAGTTAGTACAGGCGCTCTTATTGTAAATGGTGGCGTTGGAATATCTGGAAATCTTTCTTATAATTCAGCTCTTATAGGAAATACAGGTGTAGCTTCTCCGCCAACAATGACATTCATTGGAACTAATGGTGATCCTGTAAAATTAAGAGTTTTAGATGATAGCACACTTGCATTCTCAGGATCTCAAGGTCAGTTATTCTCTATTAGTCCAGTGCTTAATATTGGATATATTTTCTCAGTTAATGATATCTCAGGTGTTCCATTATTAAGAGCAAATGCTGATGCGACAGTTTCAATGGCAGAATTTGCTGGAAATGTTGGTATAGGACTTTCAAACCCAGCTTATAAATTGCAAGTTTTGGGAAGTGCTGGAATTTCTGGCACAACATATGTCTATAACACCACCTCATCTATATCTACATCTACAGGTGCTTTCACAGTAGCAGGAGGCGTTGGAATAGGTGGAAGTTTATATGTTGGTAGTGCTAGTAATATTTCAGGTGTAATATTAAATTCTGGAATAATTTATGGCACATTAGTTGGATCTGCCACTTCATCAGGTTTAGCAACTACTGCTAATTATTCTCATGAATCTGGATATGCAATAACATCTGGAAGTTCTGGATTAGCTACTACATCTACATATTCACACCAATCTGGATATGCAATTACTTCTGGAAGCTCTACGACTTCAGGATTAGCAACTACAGCAACATACTCTCATCAATCGGGTTATGCAACAACATCTGGATTAGCAACAACTGCAAATTATGCTTCTATAGCAAATACATCTGCAAATATAAATGTAGTTTCCGCTACTACAAGTGCAAACCATCCTATTTTATTTACTCCAGCGTCAGGAACAGCTTCTGGTGCAGCTGTATCTTCTAAACCTACTTTTGTTTACAATCCTTCCACAGATATACTAAGTGTCTCTGGATTAGCAATTACATCCGGTACAGCTTCCACATCTCCAACCACTGGCGCTTTAGTTGTTACTGGTGGTGCTGGAATTGGTGGCAGTTTGTTTGTTGGTGGTGATCTAATCATCAATGGTACTACAACTACAATAAATTCTGTTACACTCACTGTAGATGATAAAAATATAGAACTAGGATCGGTAAGTTCGCCATCAGATGTTACGGCTGAAGGTGGAGGTATTACACTTAAGGGCGCTACTGATAAATCTATAAATTGGTATACTGGTACTGGTTGGTCTTCTTCAGAGAGTTTTAATATTGCTTCTGGTAATACTTACAAGATAAACAATACTGCTGTACTTTCTGCAAGTTCTTTAGGCACTGGGGTTACAAATTCTTCACTTACTGCATTAGGGACTGTTACTACTGGTGTGTGGGCTGGCACTGCAATTACTGGATTGTATGGTGGAACAGGATATAATTCTTACACTAAAGGTGATTTGCTTGTTGGAGCGGGTAACACATTCATCAAGTTCGCAGTGGGTTCAGATAATTATGTTCTTACTGCTTCTTCATCATCTGCTACAGGATTAACATGGTCACCTACAGCAGCTACAGGAATAACAAGCCTTAATGGATTATCAAGTTCTATTCAATATTTCTCTATAGGATATTCTGGAACTGTTCCATCATTCTCATCATTTGGAAGCACTCATACTTTAAATATTCCAATAGCTGGGACAGGTGCCACTGGATTAATTAATGACAGTGCTCAAACAATAGCAGGTCAGAAAACATTTACTTCTGCAATAATTGGCAATCTTACAGGCTCGGCAACTACTGCTGGATTTGCCACCACAGCTAACTATTCAAATTCATCTGGTTTTGCTATAACATCAGGTTCATCTGGTTTAGCTACAACTGCTACTTATGCTCACCAGTCTGGTTATGGAATTACAGCTGGATTTGCAACATCATCAACTTCAGCTTCTATAGCAACAACTGCTTATAGTGTTAGTGTAAACGCTGCATCAACAAATTCAAGTCATTATTTAATTATAAGTCCTAGTGCTAGTGGTTCAGGTGTAGCATTATCAACAGAATCGGCTCTTGTCTATAACCCTTCTACTGATATACTTTCTGTTTCAGGATTAGCCGTTACATCTGGCACTTCATCTACATCTACTACTACTGGAGCTTTAGTAGTATCTGGTGGTGTTGGAATTGGACAAACATTATTTACATCCTCTTCTTATGCTTCATCCGTCTCTGGTGTAATTTTAAATAATGGAGCAATAACAAATACTGGAACTATAACATCAACTGGAGTTATGAGTCTTAGTAATTCTAGTACCACAGCTCTTTCAATCAAAGATGGATCTAATAACACTAAATTCAATGTAGATACAGTTGGTGGTATTGTTTCTGTTTCTTCTTCCACTACTTCGACTAGTACAACTACAGGCGCTTTAACTGTTACAGGAGGAGTTGGAATTGGTAATACTCTTTATGTTGCAGGCAGAGTAGATGCATCAAATTATAAAGCTTGGGTTGAAAATAGAACTTTATCTTCCGTAGACACTTGTGTAGGTATTGGTACATTCTTTATTGACAACGGAGCTCACAATATTCTAATCTCACTTAATGTAAGTGATGGTGGATACAGTGTTGCTAAAAATTATACTTTAACTTCAAACTGGAATCTTGGTGGATGGTCCATAGTTGCACCTTTATGTTCAACAGGTGCTTATGGAAATAATCCAGCTATCAATTTCCAACTTGAGGCTTACCAAGGTTCTGGTAGTCTTACACTAAGGGCTAGATCTTTAGGAACTAGTGGAAATTTAAAAATATATGTTCAAAATGTTGGGCAAAATACTGCAACATTTACGGCATATAATTCGGCAACTTCAGAAACTGCTATTTCGTCTTATCATCCATATGCATTTGCTAGCCAAGAAAACAATGTATTCAAGATAAATTCATCTACTGCATCTACAAGTACATCCACTGGTGCTATGGTTGTCACAGGTGGAGTAGGTATTGGTGGAAGTTTATATGTCAATTCTGCTTCTTCAATATCAGGTGTTGTATTAAGTTCTGGTGTCATAACAGGAAATTTAACAGGAACCGCTACTACAGCAACATATTCCCATCAATCTGGATATGCTATTACATCAGGAAGTTCTGTTACATCAGGATTAGCTACCACTGCAACATATTCGCATCAGTCTGGTTATGCAATCACATCCGAAAGTTCTAATACTTCAGGATACGCAACTACTTCAGGTTTTGCCTCTACTGCTTCTTATTCACATCAATCTGGATTTGCTATCACTTCTGGATTCGCAACTACTTCAGGACTAGCCACAACTGCAACATATGCTCATCAATCAGGATTTGCACAGACAGCAACATTAGCATCTACAGCCACAACAGCAACTAACGCTACAAATGTAATCTTAGCTGCAGACACCACAAATGCATCAAGAAGATTAATCTATTCAACTAATGGAATTGGAAGTACATCTTTATATAACACTTCCACATTATTTGCAAATCCATCAGCAAGTAGTATTGGTGCTTCAGTATTTACAAACACAGGATCAGTTAATATTAGACCTGGAATTGATGCTACAAATGGTGTCAGTATAGGAAATTCATCTGGTGCATCATTTGTTTATTTTGACACTATAAATGGAAGAATTGGTATCAATCAAGCAAACCCACTTTATGATTTACATATTACTGGTGAATTATCTGCTACTAACAAAAGCTTCGTTATAGACCATCCAACTAAGCCTAATATGACATTGAGGCATGGATCTTTGGAAGGTCCTGAAAATGGTGTATATGTCAGAGGTAAGTTGGTAAATGAAAATATTATTGAACTTCCAGATTATTGGCTTGGCTTAGTAGATGAAGAAACAATTACTGTATCTCTTACTCCTATTGGTAAATTTTCAAAAATGTATGTTGAAAAAATTGAAAATTACAAAGTTTATGTAAATGTTGAAACTGGAATTGTAAATTGTCATTTTGTAGTTTATGGTGAGAGAAAAGATATACCTAAATTGGATGTGGAGTACTAGGTGGGACTTAACTACAATCCGTCCATAATTGTTAATGGACTGCAATATGCTTTAGACTTAGGTAACGCAAAATGTTATCCTGGATCTGGCAACACAGCTTATGATTTAACTGGGCAAGTGGGTTTAGCAGCTCTTACAAATGGCCCCACATATAATAGTAATTTGAATGGATTTCTTTCATTTGATGGAACAAATGACTATCTTGCCATACCTGATGCAAAATTATTGGATTTAGGGGCAGAATTCACTATATCTGCTTGGGTTAAACTTAATGATTTAACCACTGCACAGCAATCAATTTTTAATTCTATGGATGTTGCCATCAATTCTCAAACTAAAGGTATTTCTTTAGTGTGGTGGAGAGATAATTTATATGGAGTTAATCCTAAAAGTTTGATGTTACAGTTCGGAATGGCTGGTTGGGCTTGGAATGTATATAGTTCTGATGCTAATACTCTTAATGATTTAAATATACATCACGTTGTTGTCACTGTTTCAGCTGCAAACACAAATAATCCCACTATTTCGTTTTATTTGGATGGGATTTTAAAAACTACAACTTGGTGGGGACAATCAACTAAAGCTGCTATAAATTATTCTTCTGATACTTCTGCTATAAGAATTGGTCATCTTTTTACTCCTGGTGATCCAAATTATGTTAATACTTTTGCAAATATAAATGTTTATAATCTTCAAATTTACAAGAGAGCTTTGTCTGCAACTGAAATAACACAAAATTATTATGCAAATAGAGGCAGATATATTTACAATGTTGATATTGTAACAAGTGGATTATTATTGAATTTAGATCCAGGTAATTATCTTTCATACCCTGGTTCCGGCACTGTTTTATATGATCTGACTAATAATAACAGAAATCAAACATTGTCTTCTGTTGGTTATTCTTCTGCAAACAATGGAACACTACAATACACTACAAACAGCTATTCTTCATCAAGTATGGCTTCAGTTATTAATGTTGAAGGTCCTTGGAGTTTAGATGTTTGGTTGAAATACACTAGCAATAATTACGGAGGAACTACAGTTGCTATAAGCAATGGTGGCAGTAGTGTTTGGCAATTTGCTATTAGAAGTTCTACTGGTGATATTTGGACTTATGGTGGCACATCTCAAATGACTTACCCATTACCAGTAGTTGGAGTTTGGAATCATTATGTGCTAACTTTAAGTTCTAATGTTTTAAAACTATACATTAATGGAACTTTATATAATACCAAATCTGTAACTTCTCAAACTGGTGGATTGACAGAATTTGTTATAGGTGATTTTAGAGCAAACAATAGTGGCAATGAACAATATTTGGGATTTTTAGGGCCTTGTAAATTATACAATCGTGTTTTGTCTCAATTCGAAGTAATCCAAAATTATGATGCTTTTAGGGGGAGATTTTAATGGCAATCTCCTCTGGACCCAATAAAAATGCGCTTGGATTAGTATTGGTGATTGATGCTGCTAATCCAAAATCTTACACAGGATTAGGCACAACTTTATCTAACGCTGCAGCAACATCTGTAATTCATAAAGCAAATATTAAAAATGGACCAACATATATAGGACAATGGTTTGGTTCTTTAAACTTTGATGATAATGATGATTTTCTTGTAATTTCAAATGATGCTACTTTTCAAACTAATACTGGGACATTATATGCTTGGGTAAAAACTGGAATCACAGACCCTCAATTAAAATCAATCATTACCAAAAATAATGCATATGGAATTTATCTAAGAAACGGTCTTCCAATAGTAATAGATTGGAGTACAAGAACTGAATACAAGGCTAATATTAATATATCTGATGGAAACTGGCACTTTATAACATTCACTTTTAATTCAGGTGTTTCTAATGGATCTAATCTTTATGTTGATGGAGTTTTAAAAAATACTTTCACAATTACAGTAGGTAATCAATTATCTGACATTTATATTGGAGCAAGAGGCATAACACCTAATGTAGTTCAAAAGAATGTCATATTACATTTAGAAGCAAGTAATACATATTCTTACCCTGGATCTGGTAATACTTGGTATGATTTATCGCCTTATGTTAGAAATGCAACTCTTGTAAATAGCCCCACTTTTGATAATACTTCTGGTGGCGCTTTAGTTTTTAATGGATCAAGTAGTTATGCTGAAATAAGTAATTGGAATGTATTAACAGGTAATAAGAATTTTTCTATTGCTAACACAGTGAAATATCAAAATAACTCAGATCAAGTTTGGATTTCATATGGCACTGGTACTTCATCTTCAGCTACACAAATAGGTATAGGATCAAGTCAATTTGGTTTATTAGCGAACAATGTAAATACCACTTTAGAAAATTCTTATTTGATACCTGATACTTGGAATCATCTTGTCCTTACTCATGATGGAGCAGTTACAAAATTATATGTAAATGGCTCTTATGTAAAGCAAAAATTAACCACTTACAATGTTGGCTCTAGTAATTTATTTATTGGAAAAAGTGGAATCACTACATCTTTCAGCTCTGCAAAAGTGGCTAATGTAATTGTATATAATAAAACTTTAACAGCTGATGAAGTTTCTCAGACATATGATTCATTTAAGAATTTCTATGTAAATCTTTTGGGAGAGAGAACTTTAGGAACAATTTCAAATCCTGCGCCAAGTGGGTTAGCTTTGAAATTAAATTATCCTGATCTCGCTTCTGGTTACTATTATATAAAATCATCTCTTATGCCAAATGCGTTATTGATGTATGTTGATATGACTAATGATGGTGGTGGATTTGATTATTATAGAATTACTGGTGGAACAAGTATAAGTTTTATTGGATCGACACATTCTGGTACAGCTTTAGGATTAGATTTAATTTATCCAAGATCACAAGGTCATTGGAAATCAATGTATGAATTTTCTGTTGGAGTGTTGGGTGTTTCACTTACTTCTGTTATGGCAATATGTGGAGCTGTGACAAGAAATACTCAACTTAATGGATCTGGAAGTTATGCAAGTGTAATTATGAGAGATCCTAACAATTATCTGTCAGGAGCATTAGATTGGAAAGTTCCTGATGGTGGTAGATGGTGGTTAAGAGATCTTCCTTATGGCGAACCTAGTGGAGATTACAATTACAATGGATTTTTAGCCTTTTTTGGTGTAAGTCCTGATGGCAGTAATTTAACACTCAATGATGGCGGAACACAAGCAACAGGTACATCTTATCTAGTATCAACAAATGCAAAACCTTAGGAGAAATATATGATTGTAAATATGATTGAAATAGTAGGACAAACAAATCAAATTGAGGATTTAGTTTTTAAATTTACTATAACTGATATGAATGACAACATTACCAAAGATTATTCTCAAGGTATATCATTTGCAGATTTATGGAACGAAATGGATGATGATACTAAAAAGAAATTTGTAATCAAATTCATTATGGAGAATATTTACAAGTAATGGCTATATATTATGTTCGTAATGATGGAAATAATTTAAATACTGGACTTGGAGCTGGTACAGGTCAAGCTTGGGCTACTCTTACCAAAGCTCTAGGAGGTACAGGTATTACAGGTGGAGACACTTTATATATAGCACCAGGAATATACAGAGAAATTATAACTTTAGGTTTTTCATCTTCTGCAAGCACCACCTTCATTTATGGAGATCCTTTAGCCACTAAATTTTCAGGTGTTACAGCTGGTCCTATTAGATTGACACCTTTTATCAATGGAGATGATAATTCTGAATCTACTTCAGATTTAATCACTGGGATTGGAAAAAGTAATATAAGATTTGAATCTTTACTAGTTGAATCTTACAGCTCTGGAATTTATATATCAAACTGCCACGGTTTTCAGTTTAAAAATTTAATATTTCAAAGCACAGCTAATTTAAGAGGTGGTTATGGCATAAATATTCAGCAAGATTTTTGTTACCAAACTCATACAGTTGAAAAATCTATATTTAACACAAATACTGGAATAATTTTTTACCCTACAGCTGCTGGCACTACTGTAGGCCCAGCAAGCGTTTTAGATGTAAGAGCTTGTTTGGGCAATAATAACATATTTTTTTATAGTCACTTTAGAAATTATTATTTAGATCAGCCAATGATTTTTACAAATATAACTGCTAACTTGACTCAAAACTTGTTTGAGTGCTCTGGCTTAGGCACAACTAAAGTTCTTTTTTACAATACAGTAGTAAATGGTGGTTGGTTTATTGGAATGAACTGGAATGGCGTAAAACACGCTTTGATATCATATTCAAGGACATTTGAACAAAATGGATACACATACAATGGTGATTCAGGGCCAGGTTTATATGTAACAGGATATATCAGCTTGGATTTTGGTCAATCTAAGTTATTTGGCTTATCAAATCAACAAATGTACAGCTCTGTATTTCAAGGTAATTTGTATGGAACGGGTAATTCTTCAGTACCTTATTCAACCACAGATCTTTATGGAAATCCTTGGCCTACTGGAAGACCTGATATTGGAGCTATAGCTTACAACAATACTAATACTGTTTCAAGATATTTACCAACAGATAAAATCAATGTTAATTATTCTCTTGTTCCAGGGTCAACATCAGAGAGTATCAATATTTATTTAGGTTCAATTGGAGTCACCCATAGTTCGATAGGATTGTCAGGTTACTACACTAGACAAAATTCTAGTCCAGTTGGTTTTGCCCTTACTGCTCAAACAACTACAGGATCTTGGGTTTCTGGAGGGCTTGCAGAAATCAATTCTACAACTCAGCCAGGAATGTACAGACTTGATATTCCTAATGCAGCTATAGCATCAGGATCTAAAAATGTTTTAGTTTCTGTGACTGGTGGCGGAATCAATGGGGCATATGCTTATATTGATTTAATTAATACTAAACAACCTGACCTTGAAACAAGAACATTTGTAGCTGGAAATTCTAATGTTACAGAATATGTCTTTATTTCTCAATTATATGGGGATGCTGGCATAGGATTGACAGGATTAGCTCATAACACTTCTGGTTTGACTGCTTATTATGTTCGTCCTTTAGGTAGTCCAACACAAATAAATTTAGTTTCTCAGACAACTACTGGATCTTGGACTTCAGGTGGTTTTAAAGAAGTAGATGGAACTAATATGCCTGGAATTTATAGAATTGATGTGCCAAATGCAGTTTTTACAGCAGGAGTGACAGAAGCTATGATTTTCCTAAAAGGCGCAAATAATATGAATCCTATTAAAATACAATACAGATGATAAATAAAATTGCAGCCTATAATACCATAAATAAAACGGAGTATGTTTATATTACACAAAAAAGCAGTGTGAATAACTACACTCCTTTTACTGGTTTAGCATATAATACTTCTGGTTTAAAAGCTTATTATATGAAAACTGGGCTTGGATCCACTTCTATTTCTTTAGTGGCTCAAACATCAAATGGTCTTTATACTGCTGGTGGTTTTTGTGAAATAGATTCAACAGCTATGCCTGGAATTTATAGATTAGATCTTCCCAATGAAATGTTTGTTGGAAATTATCTTTACAGTGATGCAACATTAACTTTGTCTGGTGCAAATAATATGTATCCTGTTGTAATTAGATATGCATTAGAACCATCTATAGTTTTATCATCAGTGGGAATGTACAACAGAATTCTTTCTCAAAGTGAAGTGACAAGATTATATGAATCTATGCAAAATAGATTGGCAGCCAAAAGATCTTACATTCCTTTGGGCACTATAGGAAATCCAGCGTTTTCAGGGTATGTATTGAAGCAATTACAACCCTCACTGCCTTCAGGTTATTATTATATTAAAAACTCAAATATGCCATCAGCTTTAAATATGTATGTTGATATGACTTATGAAGATGGTGGATATGATTTTTATCCTATTACTGGTGGACAATCAATTTTTTCATATGGGCAGCAACATTCGGGTACTAATTTGGGTTTAGATTTAATTTACCCAAGAAGTCAGCTACATTGGCAGTGTATGTACAATTTTGTTGTGAATGTATTAGGTTCTTCTGTAGGCACATATTTTGCAACCACCCAAGCAATTTACAGAACAACTACTACTGTTGGTGGTAATTACTCTACATATATTATGAGAAATCCTGTGGGTTATGGAACTGGAGCACCTGACTGGAAAGTTCCTGATGGTGGAAGATGGTGGTTAAGAGATTCTACCTATGGAGAACCTAATGGTGACTATAGCAATAATGTGTTTTTAGGATTATCAAATTTTACATCAACAGCAAGTAATTTACTTTTCAATGATGTTCCTCAAGGTTATTACACAGGTACATCTTATTTAGTATCGACAAATGCGAAGCCATAATGGGACTATCACACTCACCTTCAATTGTATCATCAAATTTAGTGCTCTGTTTGGATGCAGCTAATAACAAAAGCTATTCTGGATCTGGCAATACTTGGTATGACGTTTCAGGCAGAAGTAATAATGCAACCCTGATAAATGGGCCTGTGTATTCTTCAACGTTAGGTGGATATTTTTCTTGTGATGGCACTAATGACTATATTGAAGTGGCAGACAATTCTTCTCTTGATTTTGGCGCTAATAATTTCACAGTAGAGTATTGGTTTAGAAAAAACAATATAACTACTGGCTATGACAATATTTGGGGTGTAAATAAATGGAATACTGGTGGAACTCCTGGCACTAATGAATGGGGATTAGATATTGGAAACGGACTTTCTGGTAATGGAGAATCAATTGTATTTGGTGTAGAAAGTAGTTCAACAACTTATGCAATGATTGTAAATAATTATCCTCAAACATACTTATGGAATCAATTAGTTGGAATTCGATCTGGATCTGAGTTATTACTTTATTTAAACGGAGCTATGATAGGATCTTCTTCTCCTTCAAGCTTTACTTCTAGCACATCTGTCAATAATGTTGGAAGGACATTAAGGATAGCAAATTCAAACTTAAACAATTATTATACGCAAACAGATTCATCTATTGTTCGTATATATAGACAAGCTCTTTCCGCAGATGAAGTAAAACAAAATTATGATGCTACCAAAAAGCGCTATGAATATGATGTGCCAATTGTAACAGATGGATTGATCATAAATTTAGACGCTGGTAATTTGCTGTCTTATGCTGGAAGTGGTAATTCTTGGGTTGATGTTTCTAAAAATAACAATACAGGATTGCTTGTAAATGGACCAACATATAGTGGTTCGGGTGTCACTGGAGCTTTAGTTTTTGATGGCACTAATGATTATGCTAGAACTACAAACACATTATTTCCAGATACGGGTCCATTCACTGTTGGATTTTTATATAAATTGACTGGAACATCAGCAAGAGGTGGTATTTTTGAAAGATATGAAAGTGGAAATTACAATGGTGTAAGTCTAGGTCAAGGGGCTCCGCAAGGACCAAATGGGTGGGAATTTACTGTTGCTTCTGATCTCAACACAGGACTTATTTTACCATTTACATTCCCTACTACTAATGTTTGGTATTACGATGTTGGTGTATATAATGGCTCAAATGAAATAAAAATTTATCGTAATGGTGTTTTTGTAAATGGCTTGATAGGAACCACTCAAGGCAATTTAAGTGCAAGTGGGGCAAGAGGTTTTTGGATTGCTACAAGAAATCTAACTTCATATTTACCTTGTCATATCAGCAATGTAACCGTATACAATCGTGCTTTGAGATCTTCTGAAATATATCAAAACTACAACGCTATGAGATCGAGGTATGGAATATAATGGCTCTTTCTCATTCACCAAGTACTGTTACAAATGGATTGATTTTTCAATTAGATGCTGCTAATAGAAGATCTTATTCAGGTAGTGGAACAACAATTTACAGTTTATTTAGTGACACAAGTGGCAGTTTAGTTAATGGAACAGGTTTTACTACAGTCAATTCTGGAAGCTTGTTGTTTGATGGCACTAATGACTATGCGGATTTTTCTAATTACACACCATCTGCAAATACTATAAACATTTGGGTAAAATTTAATAGTTTGCAATATGGTCCTATAGTTTATGTAGGAAATGATTCTTACGCTTCTGGTGTATGGAGTTGGAGTTTTTTCTTTTATAATGATGTGTTTTTTTTCAGAGCTAACCCAGGAAATTTTGCAGATTTTTATGAAGTTCCTCCTTTGGGAGTTTGGATAAATTATACTTTAGTGAGAGACAATGGATCAGGACAAAGTCTTGCTTACAAAAATGGATTATTTTTTGGCACATCTAGTAATTCAACACTTGTCAATTTATATCCAAATCTTCGAATTGCTAAGGCTAGTTCAACATTTGCTAGTTTTAATTTAAGTCTTGTTCAAATTTACAACAGAGCTTTATCAGCAACAGAAATAAAACAAAATTTCAATGCTACGAGAGATAGGTTTGGTATATAAATGGCTGTTGTAGTAAATACATATATAGTGCCTGAAGGATTGATTTATTCTTTGGACGCTGCAAATTTTAAAAGCTATCCTGGAAGTGGAACAACCTTTAATGGTTTATTTTCAAGTACAGGTGGAACTCTTGTTAATGGCACTGGATACACTTCTGATGGTGGTGGTAGTTTTGTATTTGATGGAACTAATGATTATCTCATCACCACTTCAAATGTTGGACCTTTAGGAGCAAATCCACGAACAATCTGTATATGGTTTTATATGCCAAACGCTCAAAGAAAAAATGTTTATGGATATGGGCAGGGAATCACAGGATCAATCTTTGACATAATCACTTGGGATAGTGATGGATTAAACAGACTTATTGGACATTATTGGGCTGGGGGTTATGACACTCTTGGAAGTATGCCTTTTAGAAATACTTTAAATGTACCAGGATGGAATTTTGTAGCTCATACTTATAATGGAAGTGCAGTATCATTATATACAAATACAGTTTTTTCCAATTCCACTAATTTAAATCTTACTACTTTAAGTGGTTCTTTAACTGTAGCAAAAGGTACATACGATCCTTACGATTATTTCACAGGTAAGGTTTCCACTCTTCAAATTTACAATCGTGTTTTAAGTCCTTTAGAAATGTCAAAAATTTACAATGCTACAAGAGATAGGTATGGAGTGTAATGGGAATAGCTTATAACTCCTCGATTGCCACTGATGGATTAGTTTTTCATTTGGATGCAGCTAACGTCAGAAGTTATGTTGGTAGTGGAAATACATCTTACAGCTTAAACAACAATATCACTTTAGCTTTAAATAATGGTGTTGGTTTTACATCTGATAACAGAGGTATGTTTTTTTTAGATGGTACTAATGACAGTTTATCATCTACCAATTACAATATGCCTTTTGTTAATAATTCTGACTATACTTTTGAGGCTGTTTGTAAATTTAATTCTAATCCAAATGGTTATCAAACAGTTTTATTATATGGAAATTTAAGTTATCAAGGTTTTGTATTGGGTAAAGCAAGATCAGGATATATCAATTATGAGGGTGTGGGTGGTGCATTATATGGTGGAGTTTATGGTACTTCAAATGCAATGATAGCAGCAAGTACTATAAATGGTGATCAGACTGTTTCTATGGGTTTGGTCCACTATGTTTACACATTATCAAAACCTGCATCAGTTTATGTTGCTAAATTATATGTCAACGGTCAACTAAATTCTACTAATACCACAAGTGTAACTTCATATACTTTTGGTTCATTAAATACTTTTGCAATTGGTGGTCCTTCTACGGATTTTGTCAATGGAAATATTGCAATGGTGAGAGTGTATAACAGGGCTTTATCGGCTTTAGAAGTAAAACAAAACTATAACGCTTTAAGAGACAGATACGGAATTTAATTTATGGGAACAATTTCTGGGCCGTTTTCTATACCTGATGGATTGATTTATCATATTGATCCCGCTAACCCTAAATCATATATCGGGACAGGTACAACTATATATGATCTTTCAGGAAATGGGAATACAAGCAATTTCACCAATGGAGCATTATATCAAAATTATCAAAAAGGTGTAGTCAATGTGGATGGAATTGATGATTATATTTCCACCCCTTTGTTTAATCTTACATCGCCAATCACTGTTTCTGCTTGGGTGAAAAATGTAATTAATGAGGGTATTGTTTTTAGTGCTTCTGGTGGTGGTGTTGGTTACGGAAATGGTGAATACATATTTTATTATGAGAATAAAACTATTGTAATACAAGGTGCCAATTCAGGTGCTAAATATTATCAATTTCCTCAATTGAATTTGAATCAATGGTCAAATTTAGTGATGACCAGAGATGCCAGCAATAATATGTCAGTGTATTTAAATGGAATAGGATCAACTACTGGAGCGCAAAATTATTCTAACACCTTACAAATGAATCAAATAGGTAGATATTCAGCATTTTATAACCAATATAATGTAAAAGGCTCAATCGGCGAAGTAAAAATTTATAATCGTGTTTTATCAGCTTCAGAAGTATTGCAAAATTATAATGCTTCCAAGAAAAGATATTTACCAGAAGAAAATTATTTAACCAGCAATTTGGTTGTAAATTTAGATTTTGGAGACTCTCGTTGTTATCCAGGAACAGGTAATACAGCTTACGATCTATCTGGATTTGGTCACACTGCATCCTTAGTGAATGGAGCTGCTTACAGTTCGTTGTATGGTGGAAATATTTTATGTGATGGCACTAATGATTACATAGAAGCTGTCACCACTTCTGTTTTAGATTTCGGCACTAATAATTTTTCAGTGGAATATTGGTACAGAAAAACTGAATGGACAACTAATTTTGAAAATATTTGGGGTCCTAATATTTGGAGTGCTGGAGATAATGCTAGCACTAACGAATGGACTTTGGGAATAGGTCAAGGAGCTGTTTCTACATCTGGAATTGGTGAATCTGTAGCATTTGGTTTGCAGATTCAAAGTTTTGGCATTTATGCCACTCCTCAAATAAGAGCACCAGGAAATC
>Ga0208133_1000094_pt1 | contig 33323 bp, 52 predicted proteins | sample ColrivemetaGS535_FD_187595 | JGI IMG/M metagenome (GOLD analysis project Ga0208133, IMG submission 187595) | Estuarine microbial communities from the Columbia River estuary, USA - metaG S.535 (SPAdes) (version 2) | ecosystem: Environmental > Aquatic > Marine > Intertidal zone > Estuary | place... | reverse complement strand
TGGTCTTGGTCCTTGTCCACATAGCCAACAGATGGATGCGTTGTCTCGGACTTCTTTTGCTTTCCGTTTGTAGTTGCCTTTGTAGTGTGGGCGTGGTGGTCTGGGTGGTCGTGGATGTTGATTGTTCCATTGTGTTTGGCATGGTTCGCAACGTGATAGTTGTGGTGTTAATGCACCACAGTTCAGGCAGGGTCTTTGTATCACCGTTATGTCAATGGTGTTTCATGTATCCACCCTGCGAACTCTCCGAAGCGGAAGAAGGGTTGGAATGTGTCTGGTAGTTCTTGTTCTTGTAGGGGTCTTTGTACTCCTGATAGGGAGAGTTCTTTAGCAAGTATTTCGTCTGGTGTTATGCCCGATGCGACTTTGCCTGCGATGGTTAAGCGGTGAAGGATGGTACCAAAGTAGCCGTTGGCTGTTTCAAGTTTGTCCACGATAATGATTGCCCCACCCTTCCTAGAAGTATTGACAAGTTGTGCTATTAGTTTTTGGCGTTCTTCAATAGATATAAACATTAAGCAAAGGAATAAGATTGTTACGTCATGGGGTTGGTAGTCGTACTTAGTTGCGTCACCTACTGTTACTTCTCCCCACCCTTTCCAGATAGATACCATTTCTTTACTGGAGTCAATGCCTATACATTTGGCGTTACGAGTTGCCAAAGTGTCCATAAGTAGCGCAGATATGTTTCCTGTGGAGCATCCAATATCGTACATCCGCCCGTTCTCTGGAATGTAGTGACGGGCTATATGGGCTACAGCACCAGATACCAGTTCATACCACGGCAGTGTTTCCCGTACGTGACGGTCAAAGTGGTTGGCTACTGACTCATCCTTAAACGTCCAATCAGTAGGAATGTCAAACTTGTCGTTCATTTTATTTTATCCAGTATCTCTGTCTTGATTGTTTCAGCGATTGCTTTCATCATGGGTGGCGGTACAGAACGTCCTAGTCTTTCCCATCGTTGTTCAAACGTTCCAGTTAGTTCAAAGTCGTCAGGAAATCCTGATAGTCGGCGTACTTCGTGAAGGGTGAACTTACGGCATTGGGTTGGATGGGTGACACCAGCGGCAGGGACGTTTCCACATTCTGCTGTAATTGTTTGTATTGGCTTGTCTCTATGTGACCTAACTAACAAGAACGGTGTCTCGGCTTTGGTTCCTTCTTTAAGTAGTTTCCATTTTCTACCGAGGGCGTATCTGTCTAGCGTTATGTCTTTACCCGTTTCAGGGTCGTTTGTGTGGTGTATTACAACGTCCATAGCGTCACGCATTGTGTATCTAGGGGACTTAGGGGTGGGGAATACTGGTTCAAGCCCTAAATCGTTCCTGACGCCTATAAAGATAAGTCTTTGTCTGGCTTGTGGAACACCGAGGAAGGAACTGTCAAGAACTTTGGCTTTAACGTTGTAACCAGCGTCCTTTAATTCTTGAAGTATCTCTAGGAAGTAACCCCTAGCCACGCCTTTAACAAGTCCAGCAACGTTCTCGGCTACAAAAACTTTTGGTTGTAAGCCTTTAAGCAGACGCACATACTCAAAAAACAAGTCGTCAGTTACTTGGTTAGTGTCCGAATAGGCTTTGTCTTTGCCCCATAAGCGTTCCCGTTTGCCAGCCGTAGAGAAAGATGAGCAGGGGGGTGAGCCTTCCAATACGTCCAACTCGCCACGTTTCAAGCGTGCTTCTGACAAAATATCCATTGGATTAACAGTTCTAATATCATCGGGACTTAGTTTCACGTTTGGATGATTAAGAACGTAAGTGTTTCTTGCTTCCTCTACAAACTCATTAGCCCAAACAACTTTATAGCCAGCCATTTCAAACCCTAGACAAGAACCGCCAGCACCAGAGAAAGTAGAAACAACTTTGTAGCCGTTCGTGCCTTTAACTTTGGCTATTTCTTTCATAGAAGGGATTTTGTATTTAGGCTTGTCCACGGATTATCTCGTTGTATATACCAACTACAGACTTGTAGCCTTTTGTGTTTACTGGATGATTAACCAGTTGTGCAAACAAAGCAGAAATACCAGAGTCACCAAGTTGTAGGTTTACGTGCTTCTTGACATTCCATTTCATTATTTCAGGGAATGCGTCACGAATTGGTTGCTTCTGCTCTGGAGTATTACAAGATTTGTATGAGTGACCGTAAAGTATTTCCCTAAATCTTGGGTCACGATAAGGTGATACCACTTTAATACCTAACTCGGTAGTTAATTTATCCCATGCAAGTTTTTGCCCGTAGTCTGGGTTAGCAAACTTTTCAGCACGTATCTCATCCAGCCAAGTCGGGTCATCACCATCTGCACCATGACCACGAATAGAACAATCTCTATCGTCACCGAACAAGCCACCAGCAGTTAAGCCGTTAGCGATAACTCTGATACCAATTTTGCGTGCTTCTCTAATGGCGTACCAGCAAGGCCAAAACGACTCAATTCCTGCTTTTCGCCTGAGCCCGTAGTTAGATATCAGGCTTTGTAGGTCGCCTAGGACGGTTTCTAAGCCTGTAGGAAGAAAAATAGGGGTAAAGACTAAGCCCTCTTGTTTAGCGGTCTTTTGAGCCGTCCTAAAGTCGCTTGACGGACGACCATTAAGACAGAAAGAAATAACCATTGGACGTACCCCATTGGCAAGGTATCCCGCAAGAATAGCGTTGCTGTCCACCCCACCAGAAAGAAACACACCAACGTTCTCTGTGTCTTGGCAATGTTCCAAGATAAGTGAGCGTATTGCTTTCGCAGTTGGATGTTCTATTTGGCTTTGCCCGACCATTCGTAACCGCACTTAGGACAACAGAAGTCAGTTTTAATTTCGTTGTCGTACTCTGGAAAATCAACTGGTGGCTCGTGAACCTTTGGATTAACAAGTTTAATTAAATCATCTAAATCGTCTTGCGAAAATAAAGTGCTATTCAACCCGATTGTCTTTTCAACCTCGGTAAGCAATTCTGCGAGTTCTGCTTGGTCGTAAGTAGCCAAATCATTAGAACGGTTATCAGCCAGCATTATTTGAATGGATTTAGATTCGTCACAGTCTATTTCAACTACGTCAATCTCTTTCCAGCCAAGTAATTGTGCTGCTTTCCATGTGTGGTTGCCAGCAAGAATGTATTTAGTTGATTGCTGAATAACAATTGGTCTGTATTGACCATGTGCTTCAAGACTTTGGCTAATTGCACCAATGTCGCCCTGACGTACATTCTTTGGGTGTGGTATTAACGACCCAATCTTGACACGTTTAATTTGTGGAATCCCATCGCTCATGTCGCAAACTCTACCACGCTGATATACACTTACAACTCTCATTCCCCTAGTGAGTTCGTTGGGGTTATCGTTAGTTCCTTACCAGCAATGGTTATACGGTAGCCCCAACATTAGGGAGACATAAAAAAGCCCCCAACCCAATTTCTCAGGTCAGGGGCTTTTCTGTTGGGGGGAATTGTTATCGGGTTACTTGAAGCAGTAACTCCATTGCGTGAATATCAGCCTCGGCGTTCTTGCCTTTAAGCGTTTCCATCATCGTACGTTCTACAGCGATGGTATTACCCCGTATAGGACGCTCGTGCTGACGGTATGTATTAACGGCTTGTAGAACACCATAGCCAGTACCTTTCCACGGTGATACTCGCTCATCTGAGATGTACAAGTTCTTTAACTGCTCACGAACGTTATCGGCACGAGTTTGTTTGTTCGCCCCATCTGCACCTGTCGCTGGTGCAAACTTGGTAAGGAACTTGTCAAACTGGTTATCCGAAACCTTAATAGCAAGAAGTGTCTCCAATTCTTTCGTGAACTCATCAGACATGGTGTGAATAATATCTAACGCTGAACGTGCTTCTGCGATTCGTGTAAGTGATTTGGAAGTATGACGAATACGGTATGTCTGTCCATTTTCGTCCAATGCCATTTCACGAGTGTTATCGCAAACCACGATTGTTACAACACGCTTGTACGTTGTCGCAATGGAACCATTAAATGACGTAGTAGCAAGAAGTGTTGGTCTGAACTCTACGTCAGCAACCTTCATGTTTTCTGGCATTTCAACTTGTACCCAAGCAACTGCACCGCCTTTAAGTAGTCCAGCAGAACCGATAACTAGGTCATCGTCCAAGAAGTTTGCAACGTTCTTGATAAGCCATTCGCTGTACTGGTGTGATTGGTACTTCGTTGAAGGTACGCCAAGACTTGCGAATGTGTCGTCACGAACAATTACTTTCTTGTTTGGTACCACCATTTTGTCACCGTTTGGAGTTGTGTATTCCATTGGTAGTTCTATTGCGTTCCAAAAGAAAAGACGGCGTTCAACATCTTCTACTGGAATTGCTAGTTCATAGTGGTTTGGTTCTGCACCTTGACTGGATTCTTTGTAATGCCATGCTTTACCACGCTTACTTGTCATGCCAATCAAAATGTTTTGGTTATACCACTCTGTTGTTTCTGTTCCCATTTTATTTGTTCCTTTTATTTGTAGGGTTTTGGTTTAACGCCTCTCGGCGTAGTGGGTGGTCGGGAGTTGAACCCGACTAGGCGACCATATCGCCCACCCTGTTTCGTTTGGGGGAAACGATTTGTTAGAAGTATGCGAATACTGCTTGGTACTTCTTAATGATTGGAACGATTAACAAGTCTGGAAGGTCTGAACGCCAACCGTTGTTAAGTGCTTGTTCAAGAACCATTGATACTGCTTCTTTGTACTGAACGATGCGAGGCTCTGAACTCCAATGTTCAATAACAGAACCAATAAGGTTCTTGGTAATTCGCATTTGAGTTACTACGCCAAAGTGAATTGTGTTTTCCAACATTTGTTCTGTGGTGGCTGGCTCTGAATATGGAAATGATTTTTCAATCCATTGTTCACAAACTTTAATAGCACGTTCTGAATCTTTTGATAGCGGTTGGGTTTCCCTAAGTACAACAAGTTTGTTATCCCAATTAATTTTTGCTTGGGCTTGTTCTTCTTCTCGCTTGATTTTTGCAAACATACGTCCGAGTTGGTCGCCACTTGCAAAAGCATCTAAAAACTCATACCAATCTCGGTAATGACCAGTTGCAGTTTCACCTTGATTAATTTCAACAACTATGGCTTCGCCTTCTGGGTCAACGACTGTTCCTTGAATCCAAATACATTCGGCTTCGCCCCATCCACTTTTGTAAAGCAACTTGGTTGCGTAGTAAGAGTTTTTGTTTGTGCCGTACTTTGTTTCGTTGCGGAATACTTCGTTGTGAAGAAGGTCGTGAATCATCTCGTTGGCTTCAACGATAAATGCTTCCACGGGTTCTGTGCCGTAAGTTTGTGTTGCTGGAATCCATGCTTGTCTTTCTGTAAAGCCAAGTTGAACTTGATAATCGTCACATTTGGTTAGTTCGGTAATTAACTTTCCAATTTTGGTTCGCTTATCAACTTTCCATGTTCCTGCTGTAAAAATTGGCATGACGCCAACTGTGTTGTTTTCTGTTTCCATTTTGTTTTTCACTCCCTAGTGATTTTGTTGTTTATGAGCATCGCTGTCTTTTGAGTACGGCGCTCGTTGTCAGTATATACGTTAATTAGATACCTAAATACCCATTTTTCAACCCCTTATGGTATAAGCGTTTGCGAGCCTGTCCCCTAGAGATATAGCGCCCTAGAGATAGACACGCTTAGAAGCCGTCCTAGCGGTCTCTACGTTAATTTCATTTAGCGGTTCTTTACTGTCTTTTTGGTCTTTTGGTTCTTCTTCCAGATATTCGGGTGTAGATACTTATTGTGTTTAATGCAACCCCACCCAAAGAAACCAACAGGTGGTCGGAAGAATGGCCGATTGTTTTCTCTGTCCTCGTATGTAATGTATTCATTCTTTGTTTGGTATCCATAAATAGATATGCGATGAGCAACAAGTATTTGTTCCTCTTTGGTTGCACCATCTGGTGACTTTGCAAACTCCCGTCCGCCATATCCACGCCAAGTAGATAAAGCAATGCCAAGACCACCTGCAAAGTTTCCACCATCTTTCCAATCTTGTTGTGTTTCGCATTGCGCTACATCGTCCCAAAATTGAACTGGCATTATTGTTGGTCGTACTTTGTGAGATACAACTGTTGCGCCCGACTGGTGAGAAGGAACAATAAGCCCCACTACCACCAGCAGCGCACGATAAATCAGCGTGCTACTCCACGCTCGGCGGATATTGCATAGGCGAGAGGAATTAACAACTCGCCCTTAGGTGTCTCAAACAACTGTTCAAGCCTAACTATGTTTTCCATAGAAGGATTAGCACGTCCTGATTCCCAGAGATAGACCGCAGTTTGTGATACGTCCAAAGTCTCTGACAACTTGCGTTGGGTTAGACCCATGCGCTTACGATTTGATTTAAGTAATTCTGTAAAGCCCATTTTGTTTCCTATTCGTTTATGAAGTATGGGTGTATGTTGCGAGATTCACTCAGCGCATCATTGGCTAGGGATATGGCTACTTCACTATTCTGCTTGGTTGCTACATCGTTTACAAGTGTGTTAAGTGCGTACACAAGTTTTTGATTAACCTCTACTTCTAGTGATAATTGCAAACGCAGTTGTTCTATGGTCTTTCGGGCTTCATCCATAACCCGACCTGCTTCTTGTATTTCAGCCATTGCTTGGTACTCATCCATTGTTATTCTCCAATATTGTTCGTGCTAACACTTCGTACAAACCTTTCCAGTAAAGACATTGAGTTTTGTAATACTCCAACTCTGTTTCTTTTAACTCTGTAAGTATTTCATAAACGTCATCTATGTGTACGTATTCAGTTGTCACGGTGTTCCCCTTCATAGTTCATAAGTGCAACGTAGGCGTTATGCCACGATTGTTTGTTGTCTGGTTCCATGTTCCTTATTGCTTCTGCTAGTTGTCCAGCGATACGTTCCCACGTAGTTGCTGATTTTGATGCTTGGTTGGCGACGGTTACATACCATTTGGCTGTTCCTATTGTTGGGTGCGTTGCTCGTAAGTACGCAAGTTTCATTTCTTCAAAGTCCATTGTTGTTCCTTTTGTTGTTATGACATTAATAAATAAAGCGCAGAAGCAGTAAGACTAAAGCAATAACAAATAACGATTATGTTTGTGTCTTGTCTGTTTTGTTTGTCTTGCACAACGCTGTGTGTGAATGTTGATAGATGTAAAAATAATAAACAAAATGCAACTAATCGCATATTGTGTACCCCTTTCCTTTGCACGCCATACAGCGTTCGTGTATTTCTAAATACTGACTCATGTTGCCAGTTCCGCCACATTCTTCACAATTATCAAAACGCCTCACTTGAGTTGTCAATGAAAAGTCCAACTGCAATTGTTCTGACTTCTTGTTCATCTGTGTAACGGTACCAAACGTTTGTTCCTGATACATCTACAACCTTAACCCATCCTTGTTTCATATTAGGGATATTAAGGTTTAACAAGTCACCGTGTTTCAGATGACGCCAATTTTGTACGGGCATATTTAATCCTTACTTGTTTCATTAGCCAGTAACGACTGAACAGCCCCTCGTGCTTCTTCCAGAGTTGCATACTCCATAAAGTTGCCTACCGTTTCAATATCGTGGTTAATTACTTCCCGTATTGTGTATCGGCGTTCACCGTTATACGGAGCAATAATCGCACCACCAGACACTTGTACAAGTTCGGCTTCTTCTGACGTAATAAAATACTTGCCACCGTCAAGCGTAATGTTGTGAATCTTTGTATCAAAGAACCTCATGTTGGATTTGCTAAACCAATGGGGTGCGTTAAGTTTTACTGTTTTCATATATATAAGTTTCATTTCTTTGTTCCTTTTTGTTTTGCTTCTTGACGTTCTTGTTTAACGTCACGGATTTCCCAACGTGCAGGTGCAGTATTACTAAACCGAGTTGGGTTCTTAACTATGTACTTGCGAATAGTGGAAGTGGAAAAGCCAGTAGCCCTAGCAATATCTTTCGGACTGAACAGGCCAGCCACGTTTGCATCCAACCACTTTTCCAAGTCGCCGTATTTGTTTAATCGTTTGGTTCGTTTGGTTACAACTTCTACTTCTGTAGTGCCGTCTTGAAACTCGCAAGCAACCTCTGGGCGTATCATGTACGTTGCCAAAACCCACTTAATGGGTTTATCGGGGTTAGCCAGTATTGCGTGTCTAGCACGATACCTTTCTGCTTCTATCGGGTCGTATGTCTTTGTCATTTTGTTTGTTCCTTTTTTGTTTGTACTTTGTAACCAATCCAAAGAAATGCTTTTTGTGCAGTTAATCTTTGTTGCCAGTTTTTGTTAAAACTTGTTGTTCTAACAAAACCATCCATTGGGTTATCCATTTCTGGATTTGGTATCGCAGATTCAATACGGGTAGATGCTGGAAAAATCATAAACCCCGCAACTAAATCTTTGGCACTTGCTTGATAAATCACATAGGTGATTGTTCTCGTCTGTGTGTTCTTGTCTTTAAGCACCATTGGTGGTTCCAGTTTGTAAATGGCACCATCACCGTTGCGTGTTTTTCTTACTTTAATTGCTACGTTCATTTTAATTGTTCCTTCCAATTTGTTACTGAACCCTCTTGCCATTGTTGAATAGCCTCATCTAATCCACAATCTGGGCATACATCTGTTTGGTTATCCAAACGTGATAACGCCACTCTTGGTGGATACATTTTCTGGTTACACCGTGGGCATCTAAGTGCTTGGGTGTCTATTTGTTTTTGTTTCATTGGTTGTTCCTTTTGTATGTTGTTTTTTTGTAGTGGGACTTTGACTTTGGTGGATAAATGATTTTGGAATCTGGATTGATTCTGTGTTCTCTGATTGTAAGTAACGCCCAAAGTGAGAAACCAAATAACGCAACCGCTATTAGTTCTTGAAGTGTAAACGTTGCCATTGCTCCAGCGAACATTATTTGTTACCTGCTTCTGATTCGTGAACGTACTGGCTGAACAAGTAATCGGCGTACTCGCCGTTTGCCTCGTCAAGAAGGTTCATCGCTGCTTGTAGTTGTTTGGCACCTGTAATTAGATGTTCAACGGACGTTGCTTCTTTGCCGTATGCCGAGTAAGCAAATTGTGAACGTGATGTATTGACTACCAAGTTTTGGAAAAGAATGTTTACATCTTCTCTGGCTCGGCTGATTTGTTCTAGGTATTGTTTTTGTGTTTTCATTTTCAGGTTCCTTTTCTGTAATGAACAAGTTGCGGTCTTGATGACCGCTTCTTTTTGTTGTTGTTTTTGGTTAGTGACTGAAGTCGGCTTTGTACTGAACGTATGAACTGACTTGTGATTTGGCTTGCTTGTAACTACCTGCTCGGCGGATTCTGTTTGTGTCGTCCAACCAGAACCAACCTTTTGCTTTTGTAAAAGCATCTGCTGTGTCTTTGCCGTGACAGATGGAATATCCGAGGAACGTGTAAACGCCCTCTGCGAGTTTTTTACCTCTCGCTGTTTTGTTTTGTGGCTTTGATGTTTTCATTTTTGGTACCCCTATCGGTAAAGCCCCTAGACGGTCTAGTTGCTATAAGTACAGTTTATAGGGCTAGAGGGGGGGTAGTAAACCCATTCCTCAACCCCTTACAACGTAAGACTTTCCCGACCTGTCCATTAGAGATTTAGCGACCACCCCTAATTTCGTCACAATTTGCTACTGAGCGTATTGGTTCTGAAACTCTGCAAGTTTTTGTAACAACGGTTCGTGCAACCGTTCGGCTTTGTCAAGTATGTAATCAATTATGTCTTGTTCGTCTTTGCGTAACCTAACAAAATTAAGAACCTGAGTAGCACAGTCATCTAACTGTCTATCTTGTATTGGTTGCTGTACTGGCTTGCTTGGAGTCTTGCGACCATTACGCAACCTACTGTCCATTTCTCTAACACTAGGTACAGAACCAACATCGTTTAACACCATGAGTATTTGCTCTGAAGTAAACCCACGCTCTACCGCCGAAGCAACAACGCTATTAAGTGCATACCAAGAACGTTTACCTAAAGGCTTAACCTCTTGTGCGTTCCACCATTCTTCGCAAATCTTCTTGGCTTCGGATACGGAGCCAGTTGGTTCTTGGCTCTGGTTAATACTGGCTCTGGTTTGTAGAGACATTTCTTTACTACCTGTCGGGTCAATATCTTTACTAGGTGGGATAACATTTTTTACTACCCCATTCGGATTAATACTGACCACTGTGTATTGGTTGCTCGTGTAGTCGCCCTGTTTAGTTTTGCGATGACGTACTTCTAAAGCCCCGATACATACAAGTTCTTCTACAGCCTTAGACAACGTTGGTTGCGATATCTGGCATTGACTTGCGAGCGTTGCTCTGGATGGGTGGCACTTACCTTGTACATCTGCGTACCGCCGTAGAACGCAATAAAGCCTTACGGCGTTACTTGACATTTCTGCGTAAAGTACCCACTCTGGGATTATGGCGAAATAGTTATCCGCCTGTATTGCCTTGCTCATTCTCTCCTAGTTTCGTTCCTGTGTATTGTGCAAACGCCGATAGTCGCATTACTACTAACCCGTCTTTCATACCGTCTGGCATTGCTACCATAGCGAATGGTCGGTAGTCCCCAATGGGTCGGTGAGGTTCTGATTGCATTTCACATTTTAAGTAGGCTGTAAACACAGGATTTATTTGCGCACCTGCTTTAACTTCTACACGAATATCACCACCCCACAGTTCTTCGTGTCGTGTATTGGCACCACCAATGCCAAGAACCTTACGGGCGTCCCGTGCTTTTTTGTCACCTTTAGCACGATTACGTTTACCTCTACACTTGTTACAAGCACAACCACGTATATGTCCTTCTGGTCTTTTTAATGGTGTACCAAATAATCCACAACCACATACGCAGTCTGCTTTATCTTTTAGTTGTGATTCCATTTTGTGCCTTTTGTTTTAGTGCGTAACGTTCAGGGGGTGTAAGCCCCCCAAACATCCCATGTAAGTCGGTTTCGTGGCTCATAGCGTCTTGCAAACACTCCATTCGTACTTCGCACTCATTACATATTTTGCGTGCTTTTTCGTATTCACCGTGAGCAGGGAAAAATATTGAAGTGGACATTCCCCGACAATTTGCTTGTAACCGCCAATTAGTCTGTTTGTTCATTTAAGAACCGTAGCGCAATACCACAATCGCTTGCCACGACTACAATCTTGCTTCGTTTGTTTCCATCTTTGTCATCAAACACTTCCTGTTCCATGTAGCCAGTAACGATTACTCTGCTTCCTTTTCCGCATTGGGCTACGATGTTTTCACCTAGTTCGCCCCACGCCTTAATGTCAAACCAACTGGTCTTTTCTTCTTCTTTAACTTTTTTGTTTACAGCCAAACCGAACGTCAAGATAGCGGTACCGCTTTTCGTGTAGTTAAGTTTTGGCTCGGACATACGCCCTATAAGTGTTACTTGTGTTGTCATTTTAATTTCTCTATTCAATTATTCTTATTGTTGTTATTCTTGACCATTTGAAATCGTAGAGGCGTTCTGTCTCTAGTTCGCAAATAGTTATTGTTTCGTCATTACAAGAAAGCACTACGCCTTCTCTAATGGGGTCATAATCCTCACGGACTATTTCTATGGTTTTATTTACTAAGCACATTTGTTGTTCCTGTAGGTAATTCGCCAATAGCAATTTTGTATTTATCCATAGCGTCTGCTAACTCTAGCAACCACCAATTTCCCCATGCCGTTTCAAGCATCTGTGGGCTTTCATCAAACTTTAGAAAATCATCTAACGTTTGAACAAGGTGAGCGATTGCTTCATTAGTTTTACCGCTACGGGTTCTTACTGGTTCGTCAAAGCAATCAATATCGGAATAGTAAGGGCGAAAGCCTGAGTGAACATACACATGACAACCATTACGTTTAGTTCGCAAAGCAAATACTTTATGCAACTTATGGAAATTGGTTAAAGCACTAGATGTTTGACCATGATGATAACCAAACTTTTCTGATAACTCTTTCCAAGTAACGCCATAATGATTTTGCGTTCCTATATAACCCAATATGTCTTCCTTGTTTATTCGTTTACGTTCAATGCTTGCAGGACGATTAACGTGTCCGTCACTACCGTTGTATGCTCCGTCCATTACTTACCTGCCAACTTCTGAATAAGGATACGTGTCTCATCTACTTCTATTTCAGAAATATGGGTTATCTGTCGCCCAATTAAATGACTAAGAATAGATGCTGTGTCTTCACTTGGATACTTTTGTTGTAACTGTTTCTCAACCCAAACTTGCTGTGCCGTAGTTAAACCAGCCTCGCCTTGCTGAACAGACTGCGCTATTTCTTTTTTAACCAATACTGGTTTTTCTTCAGAACGTCTTTGTACCTTATTCATTTCTTCACGACTAGGACGTTTGCCCTTGACCGACAGATTCATGTTTGCGGTGGCTCTTCCGATTGCGGACGTTTCACAATTTTCTACAAAACTTGTTTTATTAACTGGCGATGAGCCAAAAACTTCTTCTGCAAAGCCCGTAGATGTTGGGTTTGGTTCATCTACGTTGCGATACAACGAGGCTTTAATTAAAACCCGTTTCTCATCGTAGTGAATTATCTCTGTAGCGACACGCCCGTTTGGGTGTAATTCCCAAAACTTGTTTAGGCGTTCCTCTACTGTTTCGTATGATGATAAGTCAAAATGTGCCATTGTAATTTTCTCCCTTAGTGAGTACGCAGTATGCGTGTAGTTGCACCGATACGCCGATAGTTGGCGACCAGTTCTGGATTCTCTGCTTCAAGCAATTTTGCGTCAAGACGTAAACTGCCTTTGCGAGACTTGTATGAAATGACCTTTTCGCCATTTACAGTTCCTATTTCTTTGTTACCTAACAGGTTTACGATTTCATTTCGCAAATCTTGTTCTTGTTTATCCATATCCTCTCGTATGGATTTAATGTGTTTGTATTGTTGAACTAACTCAAAGCCACGTTCGCCAATTTCTAATTCACCAACGGGGTCGGGAAACATAGTTTTAACTTGGTGTTCTGTCATTAGTACATCTGGTGGTAGTTCGTTGTTATCAAAATATGTTCCAACGATTTCTGCCCAATCCAGCAAACGTGCAATGTCTGCTTCGTTGCGGAAAACTTGCCAATAGCCAAACCTCATACGTTTATCTAGTACCACTACCATTGCGTAAGTTGCTGTAGGTACGCAGGCTAGTTGGGCTTGAACTTGCCAGTAAAACGATTCAGGTATTGCATCGTCTGACGAATACTGCATCGTGCTTTTGGCTTCAACTATTACCAATTCATCTTTTGTTAAACCGTCAAGAGTTGCAACAAAACGACCAGCAGTAAACCACGGGTCGGGAGTTTCAATCTGTTCTTCTAACAAATCAGAAGCGTATGCCAATAACGCTGGTTCTAAACGATGACCACGCATCTGCACTTCGTTTGGTGGTTCTGGTAATTCATCGCTTTGCCTAGAAATAAACAAATCAACGATGTTGCGGTACTTGGACAAGTTCATTAGGACTGGCGCATCGCTGGCACCAAACCTAACCTTTCCTGTTTTGTCACGTTTACGTTGAGTATGCCAATCTGGGCTTAGGTAAGTGGGTCTTGCTATTTTCATCGTGTTCCTTTTTACTAAATGGGTGTATCAGGCTTTTGTTACTGGTACTGGTTTTGTTTTTGGCTTTGTGTCTTTAACTTCTGTTTTGCTTTTTGGCTTCTCTGCCTTTGCTGGTTTGCACTTTGGGCAAGTGTGAACACCTTTACGGATAGACCAGCCGAGGCTTTTTATGTCTGCCCGTACATCTTTTGCAAGGACGTGAACCTTGCTTGGTGTATTGCAGGTATCGCAATTAATGGTGAACGCTCGTGTAAGAGTCATTTTTGTTCCTTTGTTTGTAGGCGTTATTGCCATAGGGTCATTCTAACTCGCCCTTGTATCGGGGTTAGCCATTGACCTATTTAACAAAGTGGTTAATAGTTTGAGACACGCAAAAACGTGTTAGACGGGGACTACCCGAAAATTATGCCGCTATACCCGAACAAATAAGCCTGTTTTCAAGTTTGTTAATTAACTCTGCCAAACGTTCCTGTTCAGCCCACCCAATCGGTGACAACTTTTTCAAGTAACTAATAACTAATTGCATTTCAACGATTGACATAACAAACTTTTCATCTAGGGGTTTATATGTCTATCTTGTGACAAGCAAAAATCAACAAAGCGTTACTCGTCTCAAACCACTACTTCTCATTAGAAAAGGAAGAGCCACCTCAACAACAAAGAAAAGGTGGCTCAATCCCATCTGGTCGGCGGAGAAGGGAACACCGTCCAGACATAAGCCATGTTAGTCGGAAACTTTACACAAAACCTTTATGTCACGAATCATTCCTACAGGAATATGAATTGCATGAATAACATCACCCTCACAATAGGTTTGCCAAATAGTCACATGGTCTTTTTTAGAACCCGAATCTGGAACTGGAACAAGAAAACCAACTGATTCAACAATTGTTTCTCCAGTATCTTCATAATCTTCAAGGGTAAGCCAGCCACCTTCTGAACAATGCGCATCTGCCCATTTAACCAAAACAATAGGATAATTCATTACCATTTTTCCTTTTTCCTGTCAGCACAAAATACTGGTGCTTGAAACGTAATGTTTTTTTCGGGCGTAATAAGGGCAAGAGCCTGTTGAGGTTGTTCAAATCCAAACCCCATAAGCATTGCATATTCGTCATATCCCTTCATTGACCCGTTTACAACCATTGACGGTGTGCTGATGTACTGGTGCCAATGTCCGAGCCACAATGTCTTAAAAGTTTTACCCGTTTGTAAATAGCGTCCTTCTTTTCTTGCTCGCATCCGCATAATGGGTGGATAGATACCACCGATGCCACCGCCACCTGATACTTGGTCGCCATGTGTAATGAGATGCCCGTGTTCGTAAATGTTAATAATTGCATCGGCACTCTCAGGAATTGTAAAGGTAACTCTTTTGTCTTTAGCAAAGTGACGTTCAACCATTTTTGCCAATAGCCAATCGTAGTTTGTTCTAACCCGTTGTTTCATTCGTGGTTTTCGGGTTGTTCGCCCATGATTACCCACAACACTTACAACATGGCATTTCTTAAACTCTGTTGCCAGCAAATCGGTAACTGCTGCAATCTGTTCAGACCAAAAAAGCAAACTGCCAATCATTGTGTCATCGTTTGTAAGCGACAATTCCTCGTGAATGTCACCCGTGAAAATATCTCCACCCAGAATTAAAACAACACCGTCATAAGTCACACCTGACATATAATGGCGAGCCAATTTAACAACATTCTGAGCCCAACGTTCTAACCGCATTACAGCAATTTGACGGTTGTAAGCGTTTAAGCCTTCCATTTCATCAGGATTAACTACTTCATCAAAATGAGTGTCAGAAAGCATTACAACCAGCGTGGCAGCAGACGATTTAGGTTTAGAAGGAACAAGCCAATGTGGGGGGTCTAACAAAACATCATCAGCACTTTCAACAATAGTCAAAGAGCGTTCAATCTGTTCAAGACGTTCAGTTAAACGGACATTTTCTGCTGCAAGCCTTGACCGTTCTTTCCTTACACGCATCATCTCAAAGCGTTCTGCTGTGTTGTCTTCCATTTCATCTTTAAGACTCATATTACATCGTGTCCTTCCACCGTTTAATAGTTCCTCTATCAACGAAAATGTTACGATTTCGCAAAGCCTTTTGAATGGCTGTTGGGAAAATAGAAGGATTGGCTATTGCCTCAATTAAGTCTTTCGCATCTTCTTCATTTAGTTGAGACAAAATTTGATTAAACCGATTAGGTCGTTGCAAACTGGCTTGTTGTTGAATCTCGTTTAAGAAAGTTCCCATGCCCTTCTCCCGTCATTTATGGCTTAGGCAAAGAACGCCACGCATCCTCAAACTTAGCAGGGTTGTCAGCCATTTCAGGTGAAAGTTCAATGTGTAGCCATTTGCCACCTTGAGAACCTGCATTATCCTTAGAATCATAAATCTTAACCGATTTAGGGTCAGAGCCTTCTCCACGACTGCATCGGTATCCACGACCCCAACCAAGAACCTTGTCCTTAACATTGGAGTCAAAGGCATAATCGTGCATTTCCTCAATGCCTAAAACGGCTGTATTTGCTAAGAACCAATCCCAAGCCTCAACTGCTTTAGTCCTATCTTTGTATCCAAGGTCACAGGCTCGCCCTGTAGCGTGAACTGAAAGCCACTTAGGGTCTCCAGCAACCGCTTTAGGATTATTCATCATACGGTTGGAAAACAAGCCCAGATTAGTAAAAGACCAGCGTTTGCCACAAAGTTCAACTAGTTTGACTGTTCCTGCTCGTGCGCCAACTTTGCTAACACCATCAGAACTACCTGTGTATTTACGCATTCTTATCTCTTTTAATGCCAAACGCCCCATCAACTTCATGCTTTTCTAGTTTTCCGTCATTTAATGCCTTAGCCAAGTCATAAACCACAAGGGCAACGGCTGCGCCACCTGCCTGCAAAGCCTTATACCAAAGGGGAACAGAAACATTAGTAGCAAAAGCGTCAATAACTGACGAGCCTGTAATAATTCCAAGTGCTGACGACACGAAAAGGGCGATTAGACGGGTGGCTACATCTTTGATTACATTGAAATTCATTTAGAATCCTTATTTAGAATTGACAAAAGCAAGTGTATCAGAATGGTACAGAAGGTAATCCAAATGCCGTATGACCGTGTTTGACCTGACAAAGTAATCAAAACCAGTCCCGTTCCTGCCCAAACCCACACATTTTCAAGTAAAAACTTCATAATTATTGCTTTCTACGAACTGGCGGTGGCGGTGGCATCACAATCATAATTGCTGTGCTAACTACAATAACACGCCTTGTTTTAATATCTACTTTAGAACCGATTGGTACATAAGTGTCGGCTGCACCACTAAACACATTGACCTTTGCCTCAAATGCTTCACGAATGGCTACTGGCGCATTTTGAACGGCTGCAATAATCTGTGCAACTTCGTCAGGGGGCAACTCCTCTAAGGAAAGAGCCTCAAAGACCCTTTTGGCTTCGGCGGTGTCTAACTGCGCTAAGGCTGCCGTATCGCTGGCAATCGTAGCAGCCTCGGCTGGCGTTACCTGATTGGGCAACACAGTTGTAGTTGTTGGCGATATTGTGGTTGTCATGACAGGTAAAGAAGTTGATGATGTGCTGGTCGTAGCATCGGTAGTGCTTGTCGTAACACTTACCGTTGTGCTACTTGTGCTTGTGCTAATTGGCTGATAAACCGTAGTTGTCGTTTCGGGAATTGTTGAGGTTGTAGATGACGAACTTGTTGTGGGTTGTTGGGTTGTTGTCGTTGTTCGGGCTACTTCTGTGGTTGTCGTTATCGGAACGGTGGTAGTAGTAGATGTGGTCGTACTTGTGGAAGTTGTTGTGGTGGGCTGAATTGTCGTACTTGTTGAAGTTGTGCTTGTCGTTGTTGTGCTTGTGCTTGTTGTTGTCGTTGATGTTGAAGTGGTGGTTTCGGGAATAGTAGATGTTGTGGTACTTGATGTCGTTGATGTTGTGGTTGGTACTTCTGTGGTGGTTGTCTGCATAGACCCAACACCGTCAAACGCTAATTCGTATTTCTCATTCCAACCGTTTCCCCCTCGCCAAACATCAGGTTGCCAACAACAAGTTCCTGCTCTAAGCCTGTAACGACCAGCAGGAACCTCAAACGAAATAAACGACTGCAAACCGTAAGAATCATCGTTAGAGATTAAAAGAGTGCCAGCCTCGTTGTAAAGCCACAATTGAGGGTCAGAGTTAAACCCGTCAATGTAATAAGTTTGCGCCACAAAAATAGTTGGCTCAGAATACTCAAACCAATAATCAGTCGGTTCCGTAATTACAGGATTAGAAGCGTGTACAACAGAGGGGAAAAACGACAGAAACGCTATCGGTGCATAAACAAACCAGCGAAAATTACTTCTCTTTTTCAAGATGCCAGTCAATGTGATTCCCAAGGCGATTATCAACTTTGTCAATCTTCTCAATAACTGAATCTAATTTATCTGCGTTTATGGCATGGTCACGATTGTTTTGCCTGCGTGTGGTTTCAATCAACGCCACTATTAACGCTGTAGCCATACCAATAACAGCAACCGCTATTTCATTCATTTATGAAGCCCCAATATCTTCAATCGTAAATGAATATGTGCGCCCATCAGCAGGTACGCCAAAAATTGTTGCTGTGCCTAATTCTGTTGATGCTCTCATTTTGCGAGTTATTGAACCAGCCGAAGCAGTAAAAAGAAACACTGCTGTAAAATAATCAAAGTCGCCTGATGCAGTTGATTGCATTGTGCTATTTTGTCCAACATTAGAACCATCTGTCAAACTCAAAAATACACGGCTTGTAGTGCTTTTCTGATAAAACCCATTGAATGTTGCACGATACAAACGCCCAGTAACTGCTGTAAAGGTCACGCTCATTCCTGTAATGTCCACATCACTTGTTGTTAGTGAAGTGTTTGCCGTACTAATCGCGTAGCCCATTATTCCTCTTGGTGAACTACCAAGCGATGAAGCAATCTCTACCCATGCTGAACCTGTGTATGACTGCAACACATTCGTATCATCAAGATAACAAGTCATACCTTCAGCAAGTGTTGGTTCACCAGCACCACCAAACGCAGCATCACGGGCTACCGATGTTGCGAACCGCATTATGGATTGGTCAGCGAGATAACCATTCACATCTGCTGCTGTTAGTTTCGTGAACGATGCGAAAAGTTTTGCGCCTAAACCAGCCATGATTATTCACCTATCCATTCTTCTGCTTCGTTACCCTCTGCAACCCACGCAAGATACGCCTGATAATCCGTGTTTTCATCAGCAAACGGAATGACCATCATGCTTGATTCATTTTCAACAATAATAAATTGACGGTCATCAACAATTCTAATTTTATAGTTCACAAGATAACTCCATAGTGATTGTTGCAGGCAAAGAAGTGTAAGCAGTGTACGGGTCGGGAAAGTTATTACCTGAATACCAATCCAAAAACAAATGTTCTCTGTGGTGTTCTCCAGAAATCACAGTGTTTGAAATACGGTAATCACCTAAATAATCCAACACTCCAGGCCTAGTAACTCTTGTAATAAAAGTACATACAAGAGTGGTAGCAGCCCTCATAGTTGTTGGCATAAAGTATTCGGCAAAACCCAGTGTTGGTTTGATAAAAGCAAACGAAAGTGCAAGTGCAGATGCTTTGAGATAATACCGTTCGCAATTACGCAGGTCATCAGCGAAAGATTTGAACTCAAATGGTGTAGCAACAGAACCAACAGTTAATTGTGCGCCAGTCATAAACCAGTTGTTGCTTGTTGATGAAGCCAAGTTACTTACACCAACAGCACGATTAGCAGAAACTGTTGCAGCCCAAGTTGTAGCAAGTGTGCCTGATGTGTATGTAGTCCCTGCACCAAGCCACCAGTTTAATGTCATTGAACCGTTTGAATCATTATCAAATGCACCTGTTGTATCGGCAGGATATGTAATCGTTTTGTATTCCCAAGTATTAGAAACATTGACCGTGTATGACTTACTGACTGTTCTACTGTTGTCGGAATCTTCTAATTCCACAATGAATGTGCCTGTCTGAAACGCTTTAACCCAAAAAGACAATGTAACTGTTTGCGCTGATGCTGTTCCTTTACGAATTGCTTGCAGGTTTTGACCTTCTATGGCTTGTTGAAAAATGAGATAATCTCCAGCAGCAGGTGACGCATCGGCTGTTGTGCAAGCAAGCCTAGAACAGTTACGAAATCCCGAACCTGCAGGCGCATCAGCAAGAGTCGTCTGTGAAAAAGTACCAAGAGTGTTGATAGCGGTTTTCCATCTATCGGCTGCGTAATAACCACTTGTTGTTATTCCTGTAACGGCTGTGCCAACTGCTGAACGCTGTGTGACCTGCATAGCCCCATTGATAATCAGGTTGCCTGAAGAAGAACCTGTGAACAAAACAGCATCAACCGTGTCGGCAATAGACTTCATGGCGGTTGCGCCATCGGTTACATAATCTGTTGATGATGGGTATGGGATTGCGAAGTTTGTTGTTGTGCCAGCCATAGTTTCCTTAAAGGATTGTCCAAATCAGATTACTCCATGTTAGTCCAGCAGGTACGGTATCCCAAGCAAGGGTGGGCGTGACCGCATTCCAAGGTTGTGAGAATCCAACAGGGGAGAAGTATAGTTCAATGTGGTGGGTGCTTTGGGTGATGACATGGTTGATGCCTTCAATGTAAAGGTTTTTCTGCACGATAGGTGGGGTGCCGTATTTGAAGGTTTTAACTACTGCCACGAAATCGCCAATGTCTAGTGTGGATACTGAGTTGCGTTCGGGTGCTGTTAAGGCGTGCATATTTATAGACAGCCCTGTGTACCAAAAGTTGGGTTCAGTACGAATGAGATAGTCAGCCAATGTGAAAGCATCAGCATTTGTGGCTAGAGGTGCATCTTGAATAATGACGCTTTGAACGCCATAGTTTGTTTGTGACTCTATTGAGACAACCGTTTGGTCTGTTGGGAATAACTGTGCAGGGTTAGACTCCACAACAACAGTGCAGTCGTTAATAATGCTGTTAGGTCTTATAGACTGACTCCTAGAAACAGCCATTGCAGTGCCTATTCATAAGTGACTTCTAGCGTTTCGTATGGTATTTGGTTCGCATCTAGTGGGTCATCGCCGAAGACAATAGTGGGAGAAGCAACTGTGCTAGTTGGGGTTCGTGATTCCCAATAAAAAACACCTTCACGGTCTATATACATTCTGCCCTGTTCGGCATTTGCAATAAGGTCGTTGAAATATGCAAGCGGTGTTTGTGTGCTAATTGCAATACTAGAAAGGTTGGCAACTCCAGTAGCGATAACTGGTGCAGGGATTGGTGGGAAACCTACTTCTGTTAAGCCCAAAATCCTATCCACTCTTACCCCCGATGTTTCCGCAGGTGGAGTTAGGTCATTAATGGTGGTTGTGGTGAGGTTTAGGAATGCATCAACGGCATCAATCTTTATGATGTTGTGGTAATCCATGCTGAACTCTGTGTTGTACTGGATGATTAAACCAACAAACATAAACTCATCATTGCGAGATATGCGTACAGCACGGCGAGGTTCAAAACCGAGTCTGCCTCTTTCAACATTCCAGTACGGGCTTGCACTATTAGCAACGCTAAACTTGTCTTGTGCTTTTAAGTCGTCAATAACAATACTGCAAGTGCCAGCACCGAACTGTGCATCTTGACTACTACGCCCCCGTTTAATACTGACATTAAGCACATACTCTGTCACATCAATGAATGTTGTAGAACCATCTAGGAAGTCTAAGTCAAGAAAGCCTAAGTCATTGTCATCAAGTGTGAAAACATCTTGGTAGAAACCAGCGTCAAGTTCCACCTTGTATGTGCCGATGTCGTTTAAGCCAGCCATTTAAGTAACCTGAATATCTATCGCACCTGAGCGTCTATTAAACTTGCGAAGTTCAGCAACTAAAAAATCAGGCAATGTGCTGTCTGCAATCTTGCTGTTAATCGTAATGTTATAAATGTCGCCACCTGAGTTAAGTCTGTCAAGAGGAACAACTGCTTCACTACCAGACTCGCCAATCATCGCAAGCGTTGGATTATTAACGATGCCGCCCTCTGCCATCATCGGGAAGCCGTTAGGGAAGATACTTGCAAAGTCAAAACCAGAAAAGTCAATGTTAGAGAAGTCCATGTTAGAGAAGTCAATGCTTGGCAAGACCATCATTCCACCGCTAAAGCCGTTACCACCACCGCCAGTAGTAATTCCTGCACCAACAAACTGACCTGTATTCGGGTCTATTCCTGTAAGTCTTTGGGCTTCTTCTTCTTGTTTCTTTGTTGTGCCTTTTGCAGCCTGTGACAACCCCTTTCGGGCATTGTTTAATTCAAGTAACGCCTCTGCCTGTTTTTTATACGCCTCTGTTACTTCATCGGTAGCATCACGCTCTGTCTTCTGAGCATCAGTTAAATCTTTAAGTGCGTCTTTGTAAATATCGGAGTCAGTAGCAGCACCATTAATAACTTCGTTTAATTCTTTCTGCTTGTCCAAAACATCTTGATTTGCGTCAGCCAATGCAATCTTTGCATCTTCTTGGTCAAGGATTGCGGTAGTAAGTTTTTCTTCTGCCGTTTGAATTGCCTCAGGTGTTGCCAACTTCCTTGCTTCAGTTACTTTGTCTTGTGCATCTTTTTGAGAATCTAATGCGTCTTCAAGTTCTTTCTCTGCTTTAGTAATTGATGATGTGCGCATTGATTTTCGCGCGAGAGCCACAGCATTCTGTGCGTCAGCAACTTTCTGTGTAGCAGTAGCCAATTCTGCTTCGGCTTGATTTACAACCTTGCCACTCTTTAAGTCGTTTAATTCTTTTTGTGCATCAGCAACATTCCTAGTTGCATCACGCAATGACAATGTGGCACGAACGGCTGAACGTTGTGCATCGGCAAGGTCACGAGTAGCCGTAGCAGCCTCTTTGCTTCCTGCACCGTAGCCTTTGCTTACCTTATTAAACTTATCTTGGGCTACCCGTACATCATCTGTAGCGTTTGCAAGGCTAAGGGTGGCTGTGGCAATGCCCTTTGTTGCGTCATTAAAGGCTTTAGTTTCAGAACCAAATAATTTTAGGGCTGAGGTGTATTTTTCAAGGGCTGTCTTGGCTTTATCCATTGCCGTAGTGTCAGTGTCGTCATCGCCACCACCAGTTTTTTTAGTTTTTTTCTTTGGAAGAATAGCGCCAGCAGTTAATTTAAGTGTTGGTTTTAACTTCCTAAGTTCATCACCTAGAGACTCCACAGACTTCTTTGCTTTGTTAGAACCAATTTCAAGTTCAGTTAATAACGGAATATCATCAAGAAAAGGCAGTCCGTTATATGCCTTAATAAGATAGTTAATTCCCTTTACAAAAGGATTCACAAACGCATCAAGGAAAAAGTTAATGACATACCTTAAAATTGGAATCATTTTGCCAAGCACTTCACGGAAACCCTTAAACCTTAAAGCCAATGCAGCAATAATTACAACAACAGCACCAATAAGTGCAGGGATACCGAAGAAGGCAGCATTCATAGCAATAGCAGTACCAGTTGCAGCAGTACCAAAAGCAGTCATAGCGATAGTGGCAAGTGTTTGTAGTGCTGTGTAGATACCTGTTGCAAAGTTTAACGCAACCACAGCAGTTACTACGCCGAAGACAAGGTCACCCCAACCATTTAACTTGCCAAGTGCTTCTAAACCTTGCTCACCTAAATACTTAAAGGCAGCCCCTAATCCTTCTGTGCCAACAATGTCGGAGAACTTTCTGAATACAGGTATTACCGAGGTGTTCAAGAAACCCAAAATAGTTTTAAAGGCAGGCAGTAACGCTGTTCCAAGTTCAGCAGAAATGTCCTGAAAAGTGGCAATCAAAGTTCTTTGCATATTGGCAACACCGTCAGAGGTTCGTGAATAGTCGCCCTGTGCAAGTGAAGAGTCTTTAAGGATTAAAGCGTAGGCAGCCTGAGACTTTGCTAAAACACTTAATGGTCCCTTGCCGTCATACAGTTTAAGTGCCAGTGCTTCTTGTTTAAGGCGCACATCGTTTATCGCAATACCAAAGCGTTTAAGTGGTTCTGCTTCGCCTGAAAGACCTGAACGAATAGCCAAAAGTGCTTCTTCAACAGGAACGTTATTAAATGATGCAAGGTCTCCAGCGAGTTGCACCATCTTAATACTCATCTGAGAAGCCGCTTCACGGGTTGTGCCGAAGGCTTGAAGCAGGTTTCCGTAGGTTCCAGCAGCCTCTAATGCTTGCTGATTAGAAATACCCATTGACTGTGCGGCAGTAGAGGCAAAGTCTTTAACTGATTGGGCTGAATCACCAAAAACAACATTAATTTTGGACATTGACTCTTCAAGGTTTGAACCAGCATCAATAAGTTTCTTGCCTATTACTCCTGAGACTAATCCTGCTGCAGCACCAAACTTTGCAAAGTTTTTTATTCCGTTATTAACGGCACTAGTAGTGGTTTGTAAAGCAAAAGCAGTCTTATCTGCGCCAGTTTTTAGTCTCTGAAAGTCTTTTATCGCCTTGTTAATGCCTTTGGAATCAAATTCGGAGACAATGTTTACACCTAAAGCCATTATGCGCCTCTAACAATCTTTGCTTCTACCATTTTGTCTGTCTTGCCGATTATCTTTAAAATGTCTGCTTCTACAAGTCCAATATGCTCTCTAACACTAGAATACATGACCCTTGAACGTGTCTTAGGTGGTTTAGATTTTGTTTTAAGATGTTTGTCTAAGTTTTTAACAAACAAAGAAATGTTGGCACCACCAGCAGAGTCATAAACTGCACCACCAGCGTTACGCTGTTCTAAACGTAAAATGCTGTTCTTACGCCCAACTACAGCCTTAACACCCTTACGCGCCTTCCCACCGCTATATGCAGGCAATCTAGCCTCACCAAGTCTGGCAGGCGAAGAAGGCCAGTTTTTTAAAGGTCGGGAAGGGAAATCACTACCAACAGCATTTACTAACTGTTGTGACCCTGACAATAATTCAGTTGAAATAGCCTTATACAAAGTAGGTTCGTATTTGCGAAGTTCAGCCAGCAAAGTCTTTAATCCGTGTACTTCAATCGCAGTAGCCATAAGACTATCTTACTGTTTTCTCATCGTCTTGGAAGCCTGCTTTGCAAGGTGTGTCACATACTGCGACATTACTGAGATGGTTAAATCGTCTTGCTGCATCACTTCTGACGGTGAAATGTGAAACTCATGTGCTAACTGAACGATTGTCCAGTGCAGAGAGCCTACTCCAAAGGGGTTTCACCCGCTTCAGAGTCTTCCCTAACTTCAACCGACTCAACGGTATTAATCCATGCAGGGTCAAAAGCGTCTTGTGTTTTCATTGTGCGCTTTTCAGAGTGCCAAGCAAGCCAAGCCAAGTCTGTGAGCCGTAGTTCTTCTTCAAACTTAGTCACACTACGATTCCAAGTGCGTTCAAATGCTACAAAGTCGGGAAACTTTGCGTCTGCATCCCGTTTATCGCCGTTGGCGAATGTAATAGTTAAAGCAATTTTCATTGTTTTCCTTCTTTTGTGTTGTTTAGACTACTGCTTTTGCCAATGTGCCACCTGTAAAGGTAACGCTAGTCATTGCCAGTTCGCCAACTGCGCCAGCCACAGGAGTATGTGAAGCGAGGTAGGTTGCTGTAAGGGTGTAGGCAGGGTTCGTTGCAGAAGTGGTTGCACCGTTAGGCTTTACAATCACAGTTGTTGTAGTGCCTACCAATGGGTACAGCGTGGCTTCAACATTAGAAGCGGCAAAGTCTTGCATGAAGGCAATTTCGCAAGAGTTATTCTGAAGTCCACCTGTGAACTTGTGCCCTGTATCACCGAAAGCCGTAATCTCAATTGAGTCATTTTCGTAGTTAAGCGTTACAGAATTAGCGTGGTCAGATAGAACGACTGCGCCTACCGAAATGTATGCATTTGTTAAAACAAGAGTTGCCATTTGTTATTCCTTATGAGTTGGCTTTAACGAGTGTGCCACCCGTAAAGGTTAAAGAGGTCATTGCTAATTCACCAACTGCGCCTGCAACTGGATTATGAGACGCAAGGTAGGTTGTTGAAACTGTATATCTAGGGTTAGTTGAACTAACTGTTGTGTCCACAGGGATGATTTCAACGGTTGTGGTTGTTCCTACAAGTGGGTAAATAGTGGCTTCAACATTTGAGGCTGCATAATCTTGCATAAATGCGATTTCAATGCTGTTATTTTGCAAACCGCCCGTAAAAGTGTGACCACCTGAGCCGAATGCAGTGTTTTCAACTGAGTCCACTTCATAGTTAAGGGTTACGCTGTTTGCACGACTGGCAAGAGCCACCGTATTCACTTTAATACTGCAATTAGTAAGTACCAGTTGAGCCATTATTTTGTGTCCTGTTCTTTAGGTTCAGTTTTGCCTTTTGCTTCTGCGATATGTCCACCTTCAACAAGAGCGTCAAAATTAACACCCTCAAACTTATCACTATCAACTGTTTCGCCTTGATTGCCAAGACCGCAATTATCTGAAATAACTTTATATTGTGCCATTATCCGTGAACTTCCACTAAAAACCTAATTTCAAGAAACTCTGCGTCTCCTGCACTTAGGCTTGTAACATCTGCTGATGATTGTACTATTAAAGTTGAACAAATGCCACCAAGCGTTTTGTCGGCTTCAATTGCTGCTCTGATACTGCTCGCCCCTGAGTAGGACAAATACCCGTCAAGCAGGGCATCGGCTGTTCTGTCCGTGTACCTACCCACAACCACAACGATTGTATAATTAAAAACCACATCTCCACCGTTAAATGCTCTGTGGTATGTAACAGAGTTTAAGACAGGAAAACCAATTGGTGGGTTTAGTTGGTCAGGCTGATAAGAGTACGCCCGAAGTCCACTAATGGTTGCAAGGCGGGCTTTTAGTCCGTCTGTTACTTGTGTAACGGTTGCAGGCATTAGGCAATTCCAAATTCACGGTAAGGGTTTAGAAGGTCACGTACGTCAGGGTCAATGGCTCTTACTTGCATTGCCATATCAGCAAAACCTACAACTCCAAGTGCAGCGTTTAATCTTGCAAACTGCCTCATTGATAGCAAAATACAGGCTTCACGAATATCATCAGGTATGGCGTTCCAACCCCATTCAGCAGTGCATTGTACGGTTGGAAAAGATGGTGTCACTTCAAGTGAAAAAGTTTTACCGCTTACCATTCTTGCTTGGCGGTATGGTCGCCCTCTAAGTGGCGCATCTGTTGGTTCAAGGATGTAATCCGTACCTTGTGTAATGGTCGTTGCGTAAGTGCCATTAGCGGTAGAGTCCAGTTTAATCGTTACCGATGTTGAAGGTAAATCAGCAGGAAACACACACAAGTATTCATCGTATGGGTAAATTGGTACGGCGGTACTTGCGGTCTTGTAAAACCATCTTCCGCAGTAGCCGTCTATCCTTCGTGAAGCACCTTCAATAGAGTTCTCAAGAAGTGTGTCATCCACACTATCAGTAAGTCTAAGTGCTGCCTTTACTTCGGCAAGGGTGCAATATCCATTAGTTATTGCCATTACTGTCCTTTGGCTTGCGCCCACGCCTTACAACAGCCTGTTCCATTTCAGGTTCTAGTGCAGCCACCTCAGTAACAACCTCTTTAGAAGGGCTTAAATATTTGTGGCTAAAACCAAGTTCTGCCAACGCTTCATCAACAGCAGCAATCCTGTCTTTAAGTCCCCTATTTTCATAGCCTTTGCGTTCAGCCAATAATGCTTCAATGTACTTGCTCATATTGTAATGATACATCTTTCTACTGTGGAAAGTAAGCCTTAAATAGAAGAAGCCGAACAAGCATTTGCCTGTCCGACTTCAACTAATTTTTAGGTTTTTACAAACTTTGGATTAGAAGGTTGGTGTGATAAGTCCCGTACCGTTGATTTGTGCCCAAGCGTTCGGGTAACGGTTTGCAGTAAAGGCACTGTATCCGTACACAATCATGGTTACATCTAGTTCAGCAGCCTTTGGCTGTTCAAAACGAAGCATCATTGGCTCGCCAGAACCTGTTTCCCACAAGTGCAACTCTTGCGTGTTACCAATGTAGATAGTGTCTTGGTCTGTACCAGCACCTTGAACAACGCTAACGGTTGCGTCTGTGTAAACAGGCAATCCGAGGATGCTGTAACCACTGTTGCCGTACATTGGGGCACCTGAACCGTAAGCGTATGCAGGCTGACCTGAGGACGATGGGGTTGGTACTGCAAGTGGGCGTGACTGCCCATCAACTGCTGCCAAAATGAAAGCAAGTCGGCGTGGGTGCATGATGATTACGTTTGGTCCAGCGAAGAAAGTTGTTTGTACTTTCTGAATTGCATCAACCAATTTTGGATACATCTCAGCAACTGTCGGACTGGCATCGGTATAAGTGACTGTCTGTCCTGCGGATGCAAGAAGTTCAGCAACAACGGCGGTGTTCAAAACCGTGTGGTATGAAGAAACAAGGTCTGCCATTACAAGCGAGTCAATGTTTGTTCCACGCTCTAGTGCCTGACGGGAAACATTCTGCTGACCTGCAAATGTCTTAACTGTGAGGTCAAGTTTTGTGTCGTCCATGTTTGTTTCCTGAACGGCTGCGCCTTCAGTTTGCAATGCGGTTGCGGAACCAGTTGTTACCTTGCTGATGCTTAGTGTCAAACCTTCGTTTGGAAGTTGATGCTTGCGGGCGAGGTCTGCTGTTACACGACCTGCACGAGCGAATGGTGCTGCCAAGTCAGTAAGGAACTGAGGAACCATAAGACCAGCAAATGCTGCTGATGTTACGTCACGGCGTTCAATTCTTTCTTCTGCCATGTGGCGTGCAAGACGCTCAGATGCCATGTAGTCATTGTTAAACTGTGCAGCGTAAGCGTCACGAATGAACGATGTGTCTGCCTGTGGTGCGTAGGTACGAGCCTCAGACTTTACAACGGCAGGTGCTACTGCACTGTCAAACTTCTTTTCTTTGCGCAGTTCTGCTGCTTCTGCTGAACGCTTTTCAAGTTCAGAATGAGTCTTAATTTGCTCGTCAAGTGAACGGCATTCGTCAAGAGATGCTGTGATTTCTGTGTCCTCATCTGAGGTCAGTTCACGGGCTTCTGTTTTTGCGGTTTCAACGATTGCTTCGGCTTTTGCAAGAGCAGCATCACGCTTTTCTGTAAGGTTTTGTGTCATAGACATTTAATTTTCTCCAATAATGGTTGTTGGTTGTTTATTAAGTGTTTTTACAGTGCGCCAATGGTGCGGCTGATTAACGGCTTCGGTATCTCTGAATTGCAATCTCATTTTTTCTGAGACTTAAATTAGAAACTGTTGGGATTGTAACATTCTGCATTTGGGAACGCAACTCGGCTACGGTTTCCTCATAAGCAGGAAAAGTTACAACGCTAACATCATAAAGTTGCACCTCTTTTAGTTCTCTTACGGAACGGTCTGAGTTCCACGAATCCTTAACTGTGCGAAATGCGAAAGACATTTGTGACATATCGCCACGCTTCATAGCAGAGATTAAACGTGCAGCATCAGGGTTCATCGGGTCAAGGTCTGTTTCAATACGTAATCCAATGTCATCTTCTTCTAAACGCAAAGTTCCCGACTTAGTTCTTGCTAATGGGATGCCTTCATGGTCTATCAATAGGCGTACATCTGCACCATCATTTAGAGTTTTAGAAAATGCGCCACTTCTAACATATTCAGTAAATGGCATTGGTTCAGAAGGCGAGTCAAAAATGGCGGCATATCCAACAATTTTGGTTCCATCTTCTGAGGCTCTTATCTCTAGGTCAGAGTAGGCAATACGGCGCGTTTCATTTTCTTCCCGTACAACCCAATTGATGGTATTTGATTCCGTCATAATGCTCCTTATATTAGCAAATAATTCTGATGCAATGCGAGTGCGTGAATCTTTTTCTTGTTCTAATCGTGCAACAACCCGTTCAGCGTATTGCTGAGTTCTTGCTGCTGCTGTTTTGGTTGTGCCACTGCCCCACAGTAAATGTGCAACTAGACCAGGTGTAATATCTCCAGCCTTAACACCTTCGGATTCTAAATCAACGGTGTGTCTTGCTATCCAAGGTGCAATCTTGCGCCATTTGGCTTCGGTAACAGTACCCGATGCCATTTTACGAGCATCTTCTACTGTTTGTGGTTGAAGCCCATCGCCTGACAAACCTTCTTCATGGTATTTAAGTCCACGCCTTGCATTCGCACGCATAAACTCAGGGGCAGAGAGATTAACGGCACGAACTTCATCATCTTCTAACTCAATTTCCATATCATCTTCATCTTCATGAGGTTCCCAAGCATTGCAGTAAAAAGCACCACTAACATAATCATTCCAGCGTGTGCAGTATGCCTTTTCACCCGAATCATCTATATTATCTTGGTCATAGTATTCACAGTTGCCGCAAGCCCGTCCTTCTGGAACATCCTTAGATAGTGCAGGGCGATAATTGTCAGGTAACAAACGCAGTTCAATCATTATTTACTCGGTGGCACTGCGTCTTGACCAACAGGAATTACGGTGTTAGAGCGTACAAACTCGTTACCTTCATCGTATGGTTCACGATTTTCAATTTCACGGGCTTCGTTCGGAGTTAGTGAACCGTTTGAAATCTGCATAGTTTGCGCCTGAACACGGGTCATTAGGTCTGCTCGCAGGAACTCTGTTGCGTCAAAGCGCATTTGTTGGTTTGCAGGAAGGAACTCACTAAAGGCTGTTTCAAGTCGCCTGACCCATCCGAGCAATGTGTACTTGTAAAATGCCGCACCTGTACCTTCAAGGTTAGTGTAAGTCTGGGTGTCTCCACCTGTTCCGATGATTAGATGTAGGGGAATGCGGTAAACACGAGCAATATCACGAATGATGCTCTCTTTGTGTTCAAGCATTTGCATATCGGCTGCTGAAGTCGTAATGCTGCGCCATTTAAGTCCGCCCTGCAGAACTGCTGGTCTGCGATGCTTGTAATGGGCTTGTTCCCAGTTTTGAGCAATCTGTTGTGCCTGTTCAGGAGTGATAGCCCCGTCAGTTTCCAAAACAGAGGATGGTGTTGCGCCTTCTCCGTAGAACTGCGCCAAAAAGCGTTCCATCGCCAAACCAGTACCAATAGTATTTCGCAAGGCTTCAATGGGTGAAACTCCAGTTTCCTGACCTGCAAGAACTATCCAATGTATTGCTTTAATGTCCTCTTTAGCAAACTGCTGCTTCCCAATTTGATAAACCATTGCGCCAGTATCGGTTTGCACTAAACCTTTTACGGCTTTGGGATGAATGTTCTGCATCTCTACTGGCAAACCATTTTTGCCTCTTGGCGCATAAATGTATGCGTTACCGTGAATTGCAAGGGTAGTCATTGTTTGGTGCATAAACTCAAACATATTTTGCTTGTCATTAGGGTATTGAAAGACAGAAGGTACTGGTAGTCGTGCTATTTGGTTTGCTTTGCGCTGAGTAATGTCTATTGGCATTGAAGCGATTGAGTCTGCAAGAAGTGAGACAGCAGATAAGATTGCGGATGAAGCAAAAACATTTACCTCACTTACAATTTCCCCAGAATAGTTAGCGTAATAGGGACGAGCAGAAATACCATAAGGGTCTATAGATTGTGGCAATGCCCGTTGTTCTGTTTTGCGCCAAATGCTCACGCTGCTAGACCGCCTACAATAATTAGAATTATGCCTGCCACAATAGCACTAATTGGCACACTAAATGTAGAGACTCCCCCAATCAGCAATATAAACCCCAATACTTCAAACCCTGTTGAAATAATAGTTTGTAATTTTTCTTTCATATTTTGTCTCCCCAAATATCTAGGATAAGCGGTTCTATTGGTGATTTGTGTTTATGGGTAGCCCTGTCCAATGCCATTACCATAGCAATACAAGCGTCAATTTTGCGTCTTGACTTGCCTTTTGATAGTCGCCAACCGTTATCTGCCATGCGTTGTGCTGCAGAAAGCACATGGTCTGTAAAAGTTGGAGAACCATCATGTATGACTTGTCCATTAACAATTAGTTCGTATGTCACTCCGCAGGCTGGAACCATACGTTGTGCGGATTGTGGAAATTCAACCATTGGCAATCCATCATCTGAAAGTGCCTCTGCCGACCTTTGGAAAAAAGCAGGGTCATAAGCAAACTCCTGCACATTGTAACGTAGGTGTAAATCTCTTAAATAATGTTCAACGGCTGCAATATCAACGCCAAAATCATTTGGATTCCAAATTTGCGGAAGCAACACATATCGCTCACCTTGTTGTTGGGCAAGAACCACACCGATTGAGTCGTGTTTCAAAGCCATGTCAATACCCACATAGCACGGTAGTTCTGGGTCTATAACTGTTTCTCCAACAAGACGTTCCCATGCGCCTACTGGTAGCCAAGACTCTTGTGTACGAACCCATTGGTTAAGGCGGTAACGGCGGAACGCCATTTCGCTTGTTTGTTTGGCAGATACTTCCATATCTTCCATATCCAGCAATCCGTGAGACAAGTTTGGATTTGCTTTTACCCATTGCTTACGGTCATTAATGTCGCAATCTAATTTTCCTTCCCACCAAAAAAAACCAAAAGAGTCATCAACTACTTCTTTGGCTGCGAGGCTTTTACCGTAAGTATAAAGTTTGCCTGCAATGGTATCTAAGTCATAGCCAGCCGTAGTAATAGCAACTACCAATGGGTCTCTACGGGCACCAGAACCAAGAGTTAAGGCATCCCACAAATCATCGTGTCGCTGAATGTGAAGTTCATCAAATATAACCATTGAAGGGTTTAACCCCTGCTGTAGTTTTCCATCTGCTGACAGAACACGATAGATAGCATTAAACTCTGGAACTTCAATAACATCACGAAACACCCTGCATTTCTTAGACAAAACTGGACTATTTACAACTTGGTCACGGGCTTCGTTAAATACAATTCGTGCTTGTTGTCTGTCACCTGCAGCCGAATAAACCTCTGCACCAGCCTCACCAGCAAATAAACCATAAAGGGCAAGCGCAGAACCTAAAAGACTTTTACCTTGTTTTCTTGGAACTCCGACAAGCGCACGGCGATACCGCAAACGACCATCTGTTCTACGTTCAAGTAAATTACCAAGAAGCCACTCTTGCCAATCCGTAAACTCTAAAGGCTGACCAGACCTCATACCTTTGGTTAAGGTAAGCCAGTTGTAAGCAAAGTCTGTAATTAGTTTGCCATCGCTGTCATCGTACTTACGTTCTGTGTAGTAGGTCGGAGCCCACTTAGGATTAGGCTTGGTTGCGTTGTTCGTGGACACGTTTCCTGAACTCTCCCAAAGGGTCACTTACACCAGCAGAACGGAAACCAATACGCGCCCTATCTGTTGGAGTGAAACCAAGAAGGCTCAAATTGTCAGTTATTAACTTTTCAAGTTGTCTTAACCCTGTACGCGCACGCCAGTCAGTCGCATCAGTAAAAACCAAACGCCTCAAAATAGCCCTCTCATCTTCTTGCTCACAAACTATCATCAACAGTTCAATATCAGCATCTTGAAGCCAGCCTGCGCCAGCCTGCCAAAAGCGTTCCCACAATTCTAACCCAGGACCTTTGCCACCAGCCGTGTTACGAATGAGTTGCCTATGTGGTTCAGGGATGGTTTTTTCAACCTCTGGTAACACTTCCAAGACTGGTCTTGTGTTTTTCTTTTTATCCCTTAGCCCCAAATGTTCTCTGCGGTCTAACGGCATTGGTTTTGCGCCTCGTGTAGCCATAACTAAAACATACCAGACATAACAAAAGTTTTAATAC
>Ga0208133_1000093_pt1 | contig 33413 bp, 21 predicted proteins | sample ColrivemetaGS535_FD_187595 | JGI IMG/M metagenome (GOLD analysis project Ga0208133, IMG submission 187595) | Estuarine microbial communities from the Columbia River estuary, USA - metaG S.535 (SPAdes) (version 2) | ecosystem: Environmental > Aquatic > Marine > Intertidal zone > Estuary | place... | reverse complement strand
CCCTAAACCTGATAAAGGACAAAACGGAGGTAAAGACACGACGGTACAATTTGATAAAAGATTTTATTTTGAAAACGATTATCCTTTAATTGAAAATGGTGTAAAAAATATAACAACTAAGAATTATAAATTATATTATGACCAATATCTAGTTAATAAAAATGGTCATATAAATGGATTAAGTGATGATTTAGATGAATTATTTGCAATATCAGGTACAACTGCAGGCAAAAAAGATTTAACAGTTATTTTTGGTAAAGAAGACCCAACTAACGGAGGAACGATTGATGTTGCAACTTTAAAGACGAAAGAATCGGATAAAATAAATGTTGCATTTAATGAATTACAAAGTGGATATACTGAATATAACACTAAAATAACTGCATTAAAAAACGACATATCAGGTAAAACAGTACAAGAAGTTACTTTTTCAGTATCAACATCAACATCAGAAGTTGCAGATAATACCTATAACTTTTATTTAGGTGTTAGAAGAGGGTATGCAATTTTTAAAGATATATTCGATTCAATCTCTAATAATGGAACTAAACCTGATTTAACAAAAAATTGGTTTACTATTGATACATTAAAGAAATTTGAAAAAACAGGTACAGGACAACTAACTAAAGAATTTACATTTAAAGACTTTGGTTATGAGGGTGATGGTAAAATTAAATTTATTTTTAGTACCAATGGTGAAGATTCTACAATAAAAAATAATGGAGGAAAGGAAAATCTAAATTGTAATCAAGTAATAACAACTACAAAGGGTTTAAAGAAAACCGCACCAATTGCATTTTATTGTAGACAAGCTAGAGTTAAATTTGAATATAAGAAAAAACCAGAACAACCACAAGAAATAGTTGTACCAAATATACCAGTTCCAGTAACAACAGTTGAACCAGATGGTACAACGACTATACCAAATAGAAAACCTACTATAGATGTGATGAAGAGAATCATCATGAAAACATTATCGGAATGTCATTACTTTAAAAAGTTAGAAGAAGATTCTCCTGTTGCGTTTACATCACTAAAAGAAAAATTAAAATATTTTCATCCAGGTTTCCACTCAACAACACCTGAAGGTTTAAATAGTAGATTAACATTCTTATTACAATGTGTAAGACCGGGTGATACTATTCCAATTAAAGGAGTATCAGACCCATTAGATGTCGGTGCAAGAAACACCTCATTTGGTCCACCACCTATTTGTGTTTTAAGAATTGGTGATTTTTACCATTCTAAAGTTATTATTAGAGATGTTGGAATTACATATGACGACAGTACTTGGGATTTAAATCCTGAAGGTATTGGTGTACAACCAATGATTGCCAATGTAAGTTTACAAGTTTCATTTATAGGAGGTCAAGGTTTAGAGAAACCAGTTGAGAGATTACAAAATGCATTGTCATCGAACTTTTTTGCAAACACGGAGATGTATGATGAAAGAGCAATTTCTACTACAACTAAAATAGACGGACAAGACGCTGAAAAATTCACAAAAGATTTTTTAGAAAAATTACAACAAAAAGACGGTTTTGCGTTAGAAAGTAAAAATGATTCTGCTAATTCAAATCAAACGGTTGAAGGAACATATATCGGTACCCCAAATGGAGACAAGATGAAATACACCAACGCAATTAATATGGTTTATAGTAGCGTTGGAAATTACTTTAATACATACCAAACCGCATATAATGAAGTTTTAAAGAACTTTGGTCCAAAAATAGGTCAAATGTTCTTATCACAAAATTTTAGAACAATAACTGGTTACACCATTAATACTAATACATCATCAACGGAAGACATAAAATTATTAGGTGAATATAAATCCTCTATGGATTTTAATAAATTAAAAATAAGATTAGAGGGGTCTTTGGTTAATTATGTTTCTAATACAGCGGATTTAAGTAGTGTTTTAGGATTTTCAGATGTGTTACCATCATCATTAGTGTCTAATTCAAACGACTTATTAAAACCACATATTAAAAAATTAATTTTAGATAAGATTAAAAAGATTAGTGATTTTAAGGAAATGAAAAAAGTTGAAGACGTTAGAAAAGAAGTCATTGAATCCTTAGATAAAGTTAACTTTATTACAAAATATTCAAGAGACGGTAAAATAGAAAAAGAAAACTATAGTGGTGCTACTTTTAGTGTTGGGTTTACAAACGAAGGGTTTTACTCAAATTACTCAAGTGTTATAACATACATTAAAAATAACTACCAATATTTTACTGAAGATTTTACAACCACATTAGATTATTCATCTTTATCAACTAATGATATGAATGATATGTTATCTGTATTATTGAAAGATGATAAGAAAAGTATTTTAGATTTATATAATGTTGACACAGTAAACTTTACTGATAAGATAAAAACAAAATTAGAAAAGAAATTAGATAATTTTATAACAAAACCAACAGAGAAGAAGTTTAAATTGGATAAGTTCCCCGTTAAGAAAAATGATAAAGAAATTGAATTTCAGGTAATAACGGAAGATTTAACTACGGATGCGAAGACAGATTTGAAGAAAATATTTAATACAAAGAATAAAATTGGTGAAAAACTAAACTTTTATAAACCATGAGTAGGGACTATTTTGACAGGTACCAATATTTTTTAGCGGACGGTAAATTTAGAATTGTCCCTGGCATTGAAATTCCTATAAAAGGAAGTGATAAGTACATGCAATATAAAAGGGGTAAAGATAGATTAGATAAAATCTCACAAGAGTATTATAACTCACCATTATTTGGTTGGATTATATTACAAGCAAATCCATTACTTGGTAGTGTGGAATTTGAAATACCTGATAATTCTTTTATTAGAATACCATTTCCTCTGATTAGCACTTTACAAGATTATAAAAGTGCTGTAGAATTGTATAAGTTATATTATGGCGAACAATAAGTTAAACAGTGGTGAAAATATTTTAGTCAAAGTTGACCAAAACAATTTAATATACATTGACCCAAACAGTGTTGTAAACAACGGAGTTGTTGAAGAAAGAGGGGTTAAACAAGAAAACTTGGTAATGTATGTTAATTTGGAGGCTGATTTAATACCAAGAACAACATTGGTTGATTCGGGTAATAAAACCACGTTAGTATCTGTCGCAAAAGGAACCCTTAACATTCTAAAACCAAAAACGGGTGATTATGATACGTCATGGACTGAAGCGTATAATGGTAGTGACAATGTTGTTACCGAAAAAGATTCTAATGGTAATCAAATCTATAAAGGTGTAGAAAACAAGGGTTATGACGGTACGGCACAATCTTTTGGTATCGATAGTATTAACATCAATATTAAAGGTGCAAATTTTATACCACAAATTAATATAAACTTTATTGACGTTAGGGGTAAGACTTTATTTGAGTCCCCTGAGAATTCACCATATAATGCATTTTTCCACATGCCGTGGCCAATATTTTATTTAACAGTAAAAGGATATTATGGTAAAGCAATTAGATATCGTTTACACTTAGTTAAGTTTAATACAAAATACAATGAATCAAACGGTAATTTTGAAGTATCAACCACATTTGTCGGTTCAACATATGCGTACTTAAATGATATACCATTAACAGGTATATTAAATGCACCATATATGTATGCAATTGAAAAAGAAACAAATACCTCCTTCAACGAAAAAACTGGTAGGTACGAGAAGAAAGTTTCAAAATCTTCAAGAGGTTATACAATGTTAAGGTCGGTATATGATGAATATATTGCAAAAGGATTACTACCTAAAAACTTCCCAACAAAAACATTAAGAGAAGTTATTACGGTTGCAAGAAGTTTAGACAAGATATTAGAAAAAGAAATATTCAACCAAGTTGTTGATTATAAAATATTTGCGGGTTTAAAAGAATTTGAAACAACGGTACAGAATTTTGAAACTGCAGTTAGAACGTGGGGTTCTGTTAACTTAGAAAAAAACACATTTGAAATAAATGGTGTTACAGGTGTAACATATAGTTACCTTTCTGGACAGGAAAAAACAAGTACCACTAAACTAATCGGTGCAGATAAAGCGGGAACATTAGAGAAAATATTAATAGAATACCCAAAAGAACTATTAAAAACACAATTATTTGCTCAAAAATATATTAACGATACGGGAGCTGACTTTAAAAAAGAAACATTTTCTTTTATTAATCAAATTAAAAAAGTTGGTGAATATTACACACCAAATGAAGGTAAACTTGCAATAAATTTAAATGCCATATTAACGGATATTTTCAACATTCAAAAATCATTTGTAGAACAACGAGATAAATTAGAGGCTAAAGTTGAACAAAAAATTAATGAAGTCATTAAAGACCCTACAAAGGGTGGAATAGGTTTTGAACCCACAATAAGAAATATTATGGGAGTTATTCTTGCAAATGCAGATGTTTATATTAGATTAATGAAAGATGTTCATAATAGAGCATTTGAAGTTGCTGGAAGAAGAAAAAAAATAATAGGTAACTTAGAGGATGAAAGTAAAGACGGACAAATATTTCCGTGGCCTGAAATAAAGAAACAAACACCAAACAAACAAAAAGTTTTAGCATATCCTGGCGACCCTGATTTACAACAAAAATTACAAAGTTTTAACAGATCACTTTGGCCGGAAATTGACTTTCTTGAAAACTACCACGGAGTTGCCACTAAAAGAGTAGACTCATTGGCACAAAAAGAAGGTAATGTTGGTAATATTAGTTATGTTTTTGAAGAAAACTCACAAGAACAAAGTTTTAATAACATATCGACTTTATTGTCATTAACACCAAATATCCCATATTCAAACAAATCAATATCTTCTCTAATATATGAAATATATGAAAGGTCAAGATATACGATGGCGATTGATACATTTAACAATGCATCTATAAAAGAATTGGCATTAATCGATTTCTCTAATATGGAGAAACTATTAAAAGAGGATTATGATATAATTGATATTTTAAACACAATAGACAGTAAAGCTAAAATAGAAGAATATCTTTTATCATTCTCACCATTTGAAAGGTACCCATATGTACAAGACCAATTACCAACGGTTGAATATGTGAACCAATTATTAGCAACCCCATTTCAAATAGAAGAATATAGTACATCTAAAAAAAGAAGTGAATCAGGAAATCTTTATAAAAACTTAAATAGTAATTTATATTCATATTTGGCAGAACCATATAGAACAAAAATCTATCCATTTAGTTCTGAACAATATCTTTCATATATTAACAAACCAAAATTTGAACCACAAGAATTTAAATTTGAGGGTATTCTACAAGTAAACACTAAAGAAGGTTTAATTAGTTCACCAATCAATCCATTATTTTGGGTTAAAAATGGTTACACAACAGATATTTTTGCAAGAAAATTAGACTTAGATACTTCTGACGGTTTATTTAGTACCGCTAACATTTTAAACACACCATATTTTCATAAACAATTATATAACGATTTACATACCACATCTTCATATGGAAAATATGCAGGTTCCGCATATCTTTTATTAAACTCATTACCATTTGTTGATTTAGATGAAATGGTAAATTTTGGATTATCAAGTACAAGACCTTCTTCGTTATTTAAAGAAGTAAGTTCTTCACACTATATTCCATATCATTTAATGTTAAAGTGGGGGTCAATATATCATAGATATAAAAAATACCTAACTGAAAATGTTGATATTGTAAGTGGAATAACATCATCTATCAACACAACAACATATTTTGGTTTAGGTGGAGATATTGAAATAGGTAACGAAATTGTAAGTGATGTAATAGATACAGGAGTTCACCCATTCTACGATGCTCTTTACCACCAATTTATAAATGACTATAGTCATTTTGATATTAATGCAACATCTGGTGTTAATTCTTTTACAGGTAGAACAACAAGTAATACTATAAATTTTGATAGAGTATCAAACGGAGATGAATTTAGATATTGGACATCATTTGTTGACAATTCTAAATTAAAAACGACTGACACACATTATACATTATTACCATCCGTTGGGGCAAACGCCATCTCAAACTTAGATTTAACAAATGGGGACGACGCTTTAAGAAACTTTAATAAAGGTCAAACGGCATTTAGAGTACTTTGGACAGACGAAACTGTTTATACAACTTATACGGGTAAAACATTCCCATCATATGACGAACATCATATAGATACCAAATTTAATGATTATTTGGTAATGGATAGTTCAGTTAAGTTTAAAAAAGTTAATGACTTAATTGCAACATTTAGTCCTGATATATTAGATAAATTTGAAGAATACTTTTTAGACTTTGCAACTGAGAGGGTTACTGAGGAGACACCATATAAAAAATTCAAATCAGTAAAACATGACAACTTCCAAAATTTAATAAAATCTATTGTAACGGTTAAAAAGAAAGACTCCGACCCAATAAACACAAATTTATTAATTAAAACATTAAGAGAACAACAATTAGAAAATTTAAAAGTATTAACAAAAGATATTTTATCTGAATCAAATTTAATTAAGATTACATTAGGTAATCCTAAGGAAATTGATTTACATACTTGGAGTGGATTTTCCGAAATTGGTTCTGTAAAAAGTTTCTCATATAATAATTTTGATATTGTACAAACAGGAGATACCACAAATCAAAATGATTTAAAATTAATAATTGGTACCGAACCTTATACAGGAACCACCCAAACAACAAATTATTATGTAGAATTTTTTAGTACTAATAATGTAGAATTTAGTGTGGATTATTTTAGAATTTTTAGACCGTTAGTTTACATTTATGCGGGGTATAGAAAAAATGGAGGTACAAATACGAAAAGTGCGTTCCAACAATATCTTGTAAATAATATATTATCATATAACACTGTATTCCACAATGGTATTCAAAATAGACAGGATTTATATTTGAACACTATTCTTTCTAAACTTGTTAATCTTAAGAGTGAAACAAAAACAATACAACAAACAGTTTTAAATGGGTACAATGATAGTCCATTAAAACTTGAACAATATAATTATTTTAAATCATTTAACGATAAATGGATTGCGGGTAATTCTATCGGTCAAAGATTATTGTTAGAAGAGTTTTTATTTTTAGATAAGGCGAATAGAGATATTGGAGATAAGGCATATTTTAGTTTAGAAAAATTAATACCATTAGAGGAACCCGAAAACGATAAACAAAATCTATACGGACTTATTGGTATGTTGATAAACGGTACAGGATTTGATATGAGAGGATTACCCGCTTATGTGAATTTCTACGGAACAAACTTATCAACCAAATCTAAATTAACCCCATCTAAAAAAGTTGCACAAAATTTATTCGGTACATTTTTAGAGGTTGATTATCAAGAGTCATCCCCTAAGATGATTTTACAATATACAGGACCAACATCCAAACATTTGGAAATGGCTGACGTTAGTAAAAAATATAATTTTAATGACGATAGTTTCAATGTTGGAAATGTAAATAAAAATCCATTGGTTATAACAATACCTGAAATATTCAATAATACTGATTTATCAAAATCAAATAAAGTGGTTGCGTTTGAAGTTAATTTTGGAGACCAAAACCAAAGTATTTTCAAGGGAGTTAGTTTAGACCAAAGTTCAATAAGAAATACTACTGAATCATTTATTGCTCAAGAAAACTTGGGTAGGTCAGAATCAGGTTCAGGAGCACATCAAGTAGATATCGGTTTATTTGAAATTTATAGACAGGCATCATACACTTGTGATGTAACATGTTTAGGTAATGTGATGATACAACCAACAATGTATTTCTATTTGAAAAATATACCAATGTTCAAGGGTTCATATTGGATTACCGAGGTTTCACATAAAATTAGTAACAACAACATATCAACTTCATTTAAAGGTACCAGAATACCTTACGCTTCGTTACCTGACCCTAAAGACTCGTTTATGGCAAGTTATAGAGCATTGTTTGATAGAATTACCAAAAGTGCGGTTGCTAGAGTTAAACAAGATAGTTTAAACATATCAGGTTCAACCAAAAATGAAAAATCAATCAGTACTGACCAAGGTACATTTACTGTTGATATGGGAGGTAAGGAACAAGAAATTAAAGGAGAACAATTAACAAAAGAAACAGGGGTTAATATGTTCGGTGTTAGATATAATGGTTATAATGGTGAGAAATACATTCAAAAAGTAACATATAACAAGAAGGAATACTTTAGAGCGATTGCAGTTGGTATGGGAGGTAAAACATATAAACCTGAAGATGCAATTCAAATGAGTTTATTGTCTCGATTAAAATCAAAAACCATACAGGGTACAACAACAGGTAATAATGGAGAATATGTTAGTTATTTAACTTGGGGGGACATTAACAAAGAAAAAGACTTCTACTCATTAAGATTTGATTTGAATGTTGCATCCGCAGATATTATTATTGGAACAGTTAATAAAACACAAGGAGTTAATATAAGTCACGCGGGAGCGACCACTTATTTCCTTAACCCTAAAACAAATAAAGAAACAACAATAACACCAAATGGTAGTAACCCTATCACAAAGGATAATATATCAGGACCAATTAATATTGGACCAAATGTTGATGGATATGGAATAGCATTATCAAAATCATTAATGACCAAATTAGGATTATATGATGGTGATGTTGTTTATTTCACGATGACATAAGAATATTAACAAATTTGGGATATTTATACAATATAAAAGAATATTATGGAAAATAATAAAATTAATGCGGTAGACCAATTCTTAAATCCAAAACAAGTTAGAAAAGTTTCTAATGACGGTATGGAAAGAGAAGAATGTGATATGGTAACAGGAGAATGTTACACAATCAGAGAAAAGGACGGAATAGTAGAAAGAATAAATAAAAAATACGTTACAAACGACGGTAGACAATTATTACAAGATTAAGCCATGTTAGAACAAAAACTACAAGAAGAATTAAATCGTTACAAAGCCATTAACAAATATGGTAAAACGATGATAATGGAGCAAGACGCTCCACCAGCGGATCCTACAGCAATGCCGGAAGATCCTGCAGCGGTACCACCAGCAGATCCAGCATTAGGTGCTGAAATCCCACCGATGGACCCCGCAGCTCCTGTTGATCCAGCGGCACCCGCTCCTGCAGATGTACCAGCGGAGACTGATACAACAGAAGAAATTGACATTACAGATTTAGTTAATATGACTAAAAGTCTTAAAAAAGACGTAGAAGATAATAGAAACGAAAATGGAGATGTTATCGGTAAGATGGATGACGTGTTCACCAAATTAGGTGATTTAGAATCTAAGTTAGCTCAAATGGACCAAGTTATGGCTAAAATTGACGAATTGGGTGCTAAAGTTGAAGCGTCAAAACCAAAAACAGGTGTAGAAAAACTTGAAATGCGTTCATTAGATTCATATCCATTTAATGAAAAACCACAAGAATTCTTTGCACATAAACAAGGTGAAATGCAAGCAAGTGGTAAGAATGAATATGTATTAACCAAGGACGAAGTTGAAAACTACCCTGCGGATACCATCAAAACTTCATTTAACCCAGAACAACAAGAAGATGAATATAAATTCTAATGTAAATTTTTTAGTAGGTTTACAACTACAAATGAAGATTAACCATTGGCAAACCAAAGGTTATGCTAGACACAACGCATTTGGTGAATTTTACGATTCATTAAGTGATTTAATTGATACATTTGTTGAGTCTGCAATGGGAAAATATGGTAGATTTACTTTAGATGAGGAAACAAAAACAATCCAATTAAGTAATTTATCTGAATTGGATGTTAAAGGTATGATTTCAACGGTGAGAGATGCATTGGTTCAAATGGGTGAACAATTAGACCCATCGGATACAGATTTATTAAATATCCGTGACGAAATGTTAGGAGGATTGAATAAATTATCATATCTTTTAACATTAGAATAATAAAATTATTAAAAAAACAAAATTAAATGATATCAGGTTCAGCGGCAAGAATCGCATCAAACACAGCAACAAGTTCATTATCTTATATAGATAGTTTAGTAACGGGAGCAACTGCTCAAGGTCTATATTCCATAACGGTGGAAGGGTCAAGAGTTAATCCTGCAATGGTTACCACATTAAAATCTTACGGTTTTACAGTAGATACGTTATATGACACCATGGGTACATACCCCAAATATGTGATTTCTTGGTAATTCACCTCGTAAAAAAAAACTTTAAAAATAATTTAACCCAGATTTCCAAGTCTGGGTTTTTTTATGTATATTTTACTATAACGTTTTAAAAACTTAAATTTTAACAATTATGTCTACATTTGACGCAGTACTGGCACAGTACGAGAAAAACAAAAACAACGCCACAAGTGGCAATGCAAACAAAGTATCCCAAGAGGATAGAATGAAGAAGTATTTCACAACCGTATTACCTAAGGGTTCTAAAGGTGAAGAAAGACGTATTCGTATTTTACCAACAAAAGATGGTAGTTCACCATTTGTTGAGGCTTATTTCCACGAAGTTCAAGTGGATGGAAAATGGGTTAAATTATTCGACCCTAAACAAGAAGGTAAGCGTTCACCATTAAACGAGGTTTATGAAGGTTTAATGATGACTGGTGTTGATTCTGATAAAGAATTAGCACGTACATACCGTTCTCGTAAATTTTACATTGTAAAGGTTATTGACCGTGACCATGAAAACGACGGAGTTAAATTTTGGAGATTTAAACATAACCACAAAGGTGATGGTATTATGGATAAAGTATTCCCAATTTTCCGTAACAAAGGAGACATCACTAATTCAGAAACAGGACGTGATTTGATTCTTTCTTTGGCGTTAACTAAATCAGGTAACGGTAAAGAATACACAACAATTAATTCAATTATTCCTGAAGATGCGGGTGTTTTACATACCGACGCTGATGTTGCAAAAACATGGTTAGAAGACGAATTAACTTGGTCAGATGTTTATTCTAAGAAAGGTGAAGACTACTTAGAGTTAGTTGCAAGAGGAGAAGCTCCACGTTGGGACTCAGACCAAAAAAGATACGTTTCATCATCTACAAGTGATGAGGTAATTGCATCACCAAAATCATCAACACCTGTGGTTGACCCACAAGAAGAAGAGGACGTTGACGGAGATTTACCATTCTAATAATACTATAGGACCCTTGTTAAAGTAAACACCACCATGTTGAAATAACAAGAGGTCCTTTTTAAAAACAAAACAATGGCAGGAATTAAAAAAACAGATTTCTCGGCAATCAAGAAGAAATTCTCAAAAGAAGCCGAATATAAAGCTGACCGTTTCTTCGACTTAGGAGATGCGTTTTTAGAGGCAACAGGTATTCCTGGACCTGCAATGGGTCACATCAATATGTTATTAGGACATAGTGATACAGGAAAAACTACCGCTTTGGTAAAAACAGCGGTAGACGCACAAAAAAAGGGTATCCTACCCGTGTTCATCATTACAGAACAAAAATGGAGTTGGGACCACGCTGAGTTAATGGGTTTCGATAAAGACGGAGAATACCTATTCAATAGTGACTTTGAATATATCGAACAAATCACAGATTACATTAATGAATTGATGGATGCACAAGAAAAGGGTGACATTCCTTATGATATGTTATTCCTTTGGGATTCAGTTGGTTCAGTTCCTTGTAAAATGACTTACGATGGTAAAGGTGGTAAACAACACAACGCATCTGTATTAGCTGATAAGATTGGAATGGGTATCAACCAACGTATCTCAGGTTCAAGAAGAACAGATAAACCTTACACAAACAGTTTGGTTATTGTTAACCAACCTTGGGTAGAATTACCTGACAATCCTTTTGGACAACCAAAAATCAAAGCTAAAGGTGGTGAAGCCATTTGGTTAAACTCATCATTAGTTTTCTTATTCGGTAACCAAAAAGGTGCGGGAACTACTAAAATCTCAATCACTAAAGATAAGAGAAAAATCAGAATTGCTACACGTACCAAAATCTCAATCAGTAAGAATCACATCAATGGTGGTGGATATGAGGATGGACGTATCTTAGTAACACCACAAGGATTTATGCACGGTAAGGACGATACCGAAGAGAAACGTTCTATCGAAGAGTATAAGAAAGATAATGGTGATTACATTGGAAAACAATTAGGTGTTAATGTTACAGACATCGCAGACGTACAAGTTGTAACAGAGGAAAGTGATTTATAATAAATTTTTTTAATGTCTGTTTTACTTGTTGATGGAGACAATTTACTTACGATTGGTTTTTATGGTGTCAAAAATGCATTTCATAAAGGAGCACATATTGGAGGAATATATCATTTCCTTAATACTCTTAGAAAATTATTTGAGACACACCATTTAGATAAGATTGTTGTATTTTGGGATGGCCATGAAGGTTCACAGTGCAGAAAGAAAATTTACGTTCACTACAAAGAAAATAGAAGATCAAGAATTCGTACTGAAGAGGATTTAAATTCGTACAATTACCAAAGAGATAGAATAAAACAATATCTTGAGGAATTATTTGTTAGACAAGGAGAATATGAATACTGTGAGTCAGATGATAATATCGCTTACTATGTTCAAAACTCACCTAACGAGAAGAAAATAATATTCTCTTCAGACGGAGACTTGACACAATTAGTATCAGAAAACACCCAAATCTACAATCCTATACACAGGATTTTATACAAACAAAACGACACCATAGTTTATGATCACGAGGAAATCTTAATTGAAAACGTTAAGTTGGTTAAGATGATGTGTGGAGATTCATCAGACAATATTGCGGGAATCAAAGGAATGGGGGTAAAAAGATTTATTTCGTTATTCCCTGAAATCAAGTCCCAAAAAATTTCAATAGAACAAATTAAAGATAAATGTAATTTATTATTCGAACAAGATAAACATAATAAGTTATTAGCAAATCTATTGACTGGTGTAACTAAACATGGTGTATTTGGTGAGGAGTTTTTTGATGTAAACAATAGAATTGTAAGTTTAGATGAACCATTTTTAACCGATGAGGCTAAAGAAAATATAAATCAACTAATAAATGAAAATTTAGACCCCGAAGGTAGGTCTTATAAAAATACTATGAGAATGATGAGGGATGACGGAATTTTTAATTTGTTACCCAAATCAGACGACGGTTTTGTTAACTTTTTAAACCCATTCCTTAGACTAACAACTAAAGAAAAAAATAAAAAAAAAACAATTAAAGTAAAAATTTATGAGTAATCAACAACTTGACATCACAAAATTTGAGTTTCTTCTTACATTAGAAGGAAATATAATCTGCCAACGATTCTTCAATGTGAAGGACCACGTCGAACAATCCCGCCGTTCTATGGATTTACATTATTATATAAGAAATATTTGTGAAGATATTGCGGAGGATTTAAAAATAAAAAGTTCCGATTATTTGTGTGAAAATCAAAATTATTTCCTATCTTCGGACTATGTGGAAGATGCTCCGGAGAAGGATAGAGAACATTTTTTATTGGTCATTAAGTTAAATGACGATGTATTTATTCAAAGAATATTCCCCGCATATTATTACCACCCAAAGGTTAGATATACGGTTGACATTCGTCCAAAACTTAAGCGTATTTTGTCAGACTTAACTGACATTTTATCATCTGAAGAATTGGAAACAACATATCTAAACTACGAACTATAATTTTTAATATATAATAAAACATAACATGGAAGAAAGGAATTTTGGGTACTTAGGATTTACGTTTCAACAATCACTAATAAAGGCGATAATTGAGGATAAGAAATACGGAGAAACAATTATCGATGTAATCGAGGCTAAGTTTTTTGATAATAATTCATTTAGATTTATTATGGAAAACACAAAGGAGTTATATAAATCTTATAATAAAATACCTAATTACGATACGTTAGCACAAAAAATCATGGCTGAAGGAGGTAACCGTGATTCTTCCAAAGTACATTTAGACACATTAACGGCAATTAGTGAAGGGGAAGGTCAAACAGAATATGTTAAAGACACCGCACTTAATTTCTGTAAACAACAGAACTTAAAAAGAGAATTAAAGAGTGTACAGAGTATTATTGAAAGTGGTGAATTTGAATCTTATAGTAAGATTGAACAAATCATACAAAAGGCACTACAAGTAGGTATTAGTAATGACGATGCAACTGATGTGTTTCATAATATAGATGAGGCATTAGAAAGTGATTATCGTTTACCAATTGCAACGGGAATCGTTGGAGTTGACAAAGTTCTTAAAGGTGGATTAGGTAGAGGTGAATTAGGAGTGGTACTTGCACCAACAGGCACAGGTAAAACAACCTTATTAACCAAGTTTGCAAATACCGCATATAATTTAGACTTTAATGTACTTCAAATATTTTTCGAAGACAATCCGGGTAATATTAAGAGAAAACACTATACGATTTGGACCGACATCACTGCGGACGAACAACCAGAATTTAAAGATATTGTAAAGAAAAAAGTTGAGGAGGTACAAGAAAAATCAAAAGGTAATTTAAGATTATTGAAATTAGCTAGTGATAATGTTACAATTTCTGATATTAAATCTAAAGTTAGAAAAATGAATTCAGACGGATTCAAGATAGATTTATTAATTATTGATTATATCGATTGTGTATCTTCAGAAAAATCAACAAATGGAGAAGAATGGAAAGGTGAGGGTTCGGTAATGAGAAGTTTAGAGGCAATGACAGGTGAGTTTGATATGGCAATATGGACAGCAACTCAAGGTAATCGTGAATCAATTTCATCTGAAGTTGTAACGGGAGACCAAATGGGAGGTTCAATCAAGAAGGCACAAATTGCACACGTTATATTATCTATTGGTAAAACATTAGAACAAAAAGAACACAACTTAGCAACTTTAACTTTACTTAAATCTCGTATAGGTAAGGATGGTATCATATGGCAAAACTGTAAATTCAACAATGAGTTCTTACTTATTGATACAGAATCACAAAATACTCTATTGGGTCATGAAGAACAAAAAGTTCAAAATAACCAAGTTAGAGCGAGAGAAGCCTTTTTAAAGAGACAAGAAGTAGCAAACAAACAAAATTAAAAAAAAATGACTGAAAAAATTTTACAAGACAACCCAGGAAGGTTTGTCCTTTTTCCTATCGAGCACCATGATTTATGGAAACTCTATAAACAACAAGAAGCGTGTTTTTGGACTGCTGAGGAGATTGACTTAGGTCAAGATATTAGTGATTGGGAAAACAAATTAAACGCTGATGAACAACATTTCGTTAAACACGTGTTAGCATTCTTTGCCGCGTCTGATGGTATTGTTAATGAAAACATTGCAATGAATTTTGTTAACGCTGTTCAATATACTGAAGCGAAATTCTTCTACGGGTTTCAAATTATGATGGAAAATATTCATAGTGAAACATATTCATTATTAATTGACACTTACATTAAAGATAAGGAAGAACAAAACAAATTATTTAATGCTGTAGAGACAATACCTGCAATCAAAAAGAAAGCGGAGTGGGCTATGAAGTATATTGAGAAAGGTACCTTTGTTGAAAGACTTGTTGCGTTTGCTGCGGTTGAAGGTATCTTCTTCTCAGGTTCATTCTGTTCAATTTTTTGGTTAAAGAAACGTGGTTTAATGCCAGGTTTGACTTTCTCAAATGAACTAATCTCTCGTGACGAAGGGATGCATTGTGATTATGCTTGTCACTTATTCAATAACCATATTGAAAATAAATTAAGTGAAAAGAAAATCAAAGATATTATTTGTGGAGCATTAGAAATTGAGAAAGAATTTATTCTTGAAGCATTACCTGTTCGTTTAATTGGAATGAATTCAGATTTAATGGAACAATATTTAGAATTTGTTACCGATAGATTATTGATGGCTTTAGGATGTTCTAAAGTTTACAATTCAGAGAACCCATTTGATTTTATGCAGAACATTGCATTACAAGGTAAAACAAATTTCTTTGAGAAGAGAGTTGCCGAATATCAAAAGGCGGGAGTTAATAATGTGTCAGAAGATTTAGATTCTGCATTTGGTGATGTAGATTTTTAATTTAAAAAAGGTTTAACAAAATGAAAGTAAAAAAAAGAAACGGTGAATTAGAAGAAATGAGATATGACAAAATCACTAAACGTATTAGTGTTCTCTGTCACGATTTAAATATGGAATATATCGACCCAACGTTTGTTACTCTAAAAGTAACTTCGGGGATTTATGATGGAATTTCAACAACAGAATTGGATGTATTAGCTGCGGAAACTGCGGCGGCTATGGTAACTACACATCCAGATTATGCGAAGTTAGCAGGTAGATTAGCTGTTTCCAATTTACATAAAACAACACCTAAAAAGTTTTCACAATGTATTAAAGAATTACATTCTTTTATTGAACCAAAGACATCTAAGGAATCATCATTAATCGATACCGATGTTTATCAGTTCGTTATGACAAACAGAGAAATTTTAGATGGTGCAATTGACCAAGATCGTGATTTGGATTTTGATTATTTTGGTTTTAAAACATTAGAACGTTCGTATCTTTTAAAGATAGGTACACGAATTGTTGAAAGACCACAATATATGTACATGAGAGTTGCTGTTGGCATTTGTAAGGGTGATGTTGAAATGGCATTAAGAATCTATGACGATTTATCACAACATTTTTACACACACGCAACACCAACATTATTTAATGCGGGTACCAAAAGACCACAAATGTCTTCTTGTTTCTTAATAGGAAATAAAGGAGATGACATTGAGGGATTGTTTGATACAATTGCTGACGTTGCAAAGATTTCTAAGTGGGCTGGTGGTATCGGATTACACGTACATGATGTTCGTGCTAAAGGTTCATACATTAAGGGAACTGGTGGAGAATCTGACGGTTTATTACCAATGATGAAGACTTATAATGAAGTTGCTCGTTGGATTAATCAAGGAGGAAAACGTAAAGGTTCTTTTGCAATTTATTTAGAACCATGGCACGCTGATGTTATGGAATTCATTGATTTAAGAAAGAATCACGGTAAAGAAGAAATGAGAGCGAGAGATTTATTCTTAGCTATGTGGACTCCTGATTTGTTTATGCAACGAGTTGAACAAGATGGTGATTGGACATTATTCTCACCTGACGAAGCTCCTGGTTTATCAGATGTTTACGATACACCTGAAGAAAAAACATTTACTCGTTTGTATGAATCATATGAACAACAAGGTGTTGGTAGAAAAGTAGTTAAAGCAAGAAAATTGATGGATGCAATTTTAACTGCTCAAATTGAAACTGGAACTCCTTATATGTTGTACAAGGACCCAGCTAACTATAAATCAAACCAAAAGAATTTAGGTACAATTAAATCATCAAATTTATGTACTGAGATTATTGAGTATAGTTCACCAACTGAACAGGCTGTTTGTAATTTAGCATCATTAGCGTTACCAAAATTTATCATAAATGGTGAATTCTCACATGATGTGTTATATAGTTCGGTATATCAAGTTGTAAGAAACTTAAACAATGTTATTGATTTAAATTTCTATCCTACAGAAGAAACAAAACGTTCAAACTTTAAACACAGACCAGTTGGTTTAGGTATTCAAGGTTTAGCCGATGTATTCTGTTTATTGGGTTTACCATTTGAATCTGATGAAGCGGATACATTACAGACAGATATTTTTGAAACAATATATTTTGCGGCATTAACATCTTCAAAAGATTTATCAAAAGAAGTTGGCCCATACGAATCTATTTCAGGTTCACCAATAGAAAAGGGTATTTTCCAATTTGAAATGTGGGGTAAAAAAGACAAAGAATTATCAGGTCGTTGGGATTGGAAGTCATTAAGAAAAGAAGTTGTAAATTACGGAGTTAGAAACTCATTATTAGTTGCACCAATGCCAACAGCATCAACTGCACAAATTTTAGGTAACAACGAAGCGTTTGAACCATTCACAACTAACTTATATTCTCGTAGAACATTAAGTGGTGAATTTATTATGATTAACAAACACTTGGTTAATGACCTACTTAAATTAGGTATGTGGAATGATGAGGTTAAGAAAAAACTAATCATGGAAAATGGTTCAGTTCAAAATATTCCTGAAATCCCAACACAAATGAAAGAAGTTTATAAAACCGTTTGGGAAATGTCTCAAAAAAGAATTCTTCAAATGGCGGCAAATAGAAGTATTTTCATTGACCAATCACAATCATTGAATTTGTTTATCGCTGACGCAACTAAAGCAAAATTACTTGCGGCACATCTATTCGGATGGAAATTAGGATTAAAAACCGGTATGTATTACTTAAGAACTCGTTCTGCGGTTGATGCGTTAAAAGGTTTAGGTATAGATATGTCAACAACTAAACCAGTAGAACAACCACAAACGGTGAATACGGTGGTAACACCAACAAATAATCAAATCATCAGTGAAAATACACCTGAATTAGTGATGACATCGGAAAGACCAACAGACTCACCTTTTGAGTGTGAAGGGTGTGGTTCGTAAAGATAAATGGAAGACCCCCTCAATTGTATTTTTAAACTTCTATGTTTTGAGAATAAAGAGGGACGAATATCAAGACACTAAATTAACCCAGCTTCGGCTGGGTTTTTTATTTATTACCATTTTATAATAGTTTATATTTATTGGTATGGCGGTAAAATACGGAATTGATTTTCCTTTTAGAGACAGTTTAGAGGGTAGTTATTTAAAGATGACTTCAGCACCCGATAGGGAAGTTAGAGCCAATCTAATACACCTATTATTAACAAAAAGAGGTAGTCGTTATTTCTTACCTGATTTTGGTACAAGATTATATCAATTTATATTCGATCAAAATGATATGGTAACTTGGAACTTAATTGAAGAAGAAATTAGAGAATCGGTAAAAAGATACATACCTAATTTAGATATAACAAATCTTGAAGTGATATCTGCAGAAGATGATCCTGATAACGTGAGAACATTTTCTTCTGATGAAGACGAAAGACTTTTTAGGGTTTCAGACAGCACCAATAAACCATACACCGCTAAAGTAAAAATTGAATACACAGTTAATAACGGAGCCTTTTCGTCTTCAGACTTTATAATATTAAACATTTAAAATGGGAAAAAAGATATCATACGCAACCAGAGATTTTGCGGGACTTAGACAAGAATTAGTGAATTTAACAAAAGAGTACTATCCTGATTTGGTTAAGAATACCAATGATGCGTCGATATTCTCTGTATTGTTAGATTTAAACGCTGCGGTTGCCGATAACCTACACTTTCATATTGATAGAGTTTGGCAAGAAACTATGTTGGATTTTGCTCAACAAAGACAATCGTTATTTCATATTGCAAAAACTTATGGTATTAAAATACCGGGTAATAGACCGTCCGTTTCTTTATGTGATTTTTCTATTAACGTACCCGTGAGAGGAGATAAAGAAGATGATAGATATTTGGGAGTTGTTAAAGCAGGAGCTCAAGTTTCAGGTGGAGGACAGATTTTTGAAACATTAGAAGACATTGATTTTTCTGACCCATTTAATAGTAGAGGAGAACCAAACAGGCTTAAAATACCTAATTTTGATAACAATAATAAATTAATCTCATATACAATTACAAAAAGAGAACCTGTAGTTAATGGTGTTACAAGAATTTATAGAAGAGTTATTTCAGAATTAGACCAAAAACCATTCCTTAAACTTTATTTACCTGAACAAGATGTATTAGGAGTAACATCAATTATCCATAAAGACGGTACTTCGTTTGGTGCAAATCCATCATCTTCAGAATTTACAAATAATGCAAACAAATGGTATGAGGTAAAAACATTAATACAAGATAAAGTTTTTATACCAGACCCAACCGCTGCATCAGATTCGGATAATTTTAAAGCGGGAAAATATATTGATGTTAGTAACAAATTTGTTACAGAATACACACCTGAAAGTTATTTCTCAATAACATTTGGTTCAGGAACAGTTAACCCATTGGACAACTTAGATAACTATATGAACGGTTCTTTAAAGGTTAATTTAGCAACATATCTAAATAACATGTCATTAGGTTCCGTACCAAAGGCTAACACCACATTATTCATCAAATATCGAATTGGCGGTGGTAAAGACTCAAATTTAGGGGTTAATGTTATAACAAGTGTAGATGACGTTGAATTTGATGTTAACGGTCCAAATGAGAACTTTAACTCACAAGTACAACAATCGTTAAGGGTAACTAATGTTACTGCGGCAATAGGTGGAGCAGACCAACCGTCCATAGAAGAATTGAGAAACATGGTCGCTTACAATTTTTCAGCACAAGATAGAGCGGTAACCTTAAATGACTATAAATCATTAATTGAAACGATGCCATCCACATATGGAGCACCTGCTAAGGTTAATGTAATGGAAGAAGATAACAAGGTTAAAATTAAACTTTTATCATATGATGAAAACGGTAATTTAACTGATATTGTTTCTAACACATTGAAAAACAACATTTTAAATTATCTTTCTGAATATAGAATGATAAATGATTATATTGATATCACAAGTGGACAAGTAATCGATTTAGGATTAGAAATCGATTTAATTGTTGATAAGAATGAAAAAACGAGTGATATTCTAAAAACAACAATCCAAAACACCATAGAATTTTTTGCAATTGAAAAGCGTAAAATGGGTGACCCATTATTCGTTGGAGATTTAATGAGAGAAATTGGTGCGGTTTCAGGAGTTGTAAACGTTGTTGATATAAGAGTTTTCAATAAAAAAGGAGGAAATTACTCAAGTTCTGAGGTTTCACAAGATGTAAACGCGACAACAGGTTTAATCACACAAACCGATTTAACGATATTCATGAAGTCTAATCAAATTTTCCAAATTAGATTCCCAAATGTAGATATCAAGGTAAGAACTAAATCTTTAGGAACGACTACATACTAAAATGTTTTTTCGTTATAATAGTAGAAAATCTCATGCTTTCTATTTATTATAAGAACAATGCAAAAACATAGAATTTCAACAAATATTGGGAAGGACCAAAGAGTCACGGTTGAGTTAAAACAAGACTACGACCTATTGGAGGTTTTATCATTAAAATTCACTCAACAACAGGCATATACATCATTATGCTCAGACTATGGTGTGGTTTGTGGTAGAGTTACAGCAAATAACGGATTAGGTATACCTAATGTTAAAGTTTCTGTTTTTGTACCACAAAAGGATACAGATTCCACAGACCCCGTTATATCCGCTTTATATCCCTATACATCGGTTGGTGATAAAAACGATGAAGGATATCGATATAACTTATTACCGTCAAGAAAACAACACGGGGGACACGTACCAACGGGTACATTCTTCGACCAACAAGAAATATTATCAAGAGAAGAGGTTTTAGAAGTTTATGAAACTTATTACAATTATACTGTAAAAACCAATAGTGCTGGCGACTTTATGATTTGGGGAGTTCCTTTAGGAGAACAAACAATTCATGCTGAAGTTGACTTGTCAGATATGGGATGTTTTTCAATTAGACCATATGATTTTATTAGACAAGGAGTTGATGAGAAAAAATTTGACAGATTTTATAATTTTAAATCCGATGAAGATTTAGATGGATTAGAACAAATTGTTGCATTCAACAAAAAGATTGAAGTCTTTCCGTTTTGGGGAAATCAAGATTTATGTGAAATAGGTATATCAAGAGTAGATTTTGATTTATCCGATAAAGGAGTTAAGGTAGAACCAATATCATTAATTTTAATTTCATCTGTGACCGATAATAATTCGGATGCGGTAAAGAAAACTGGTGTTATTAGAATGAACACCGGATACAAATGTAATTTACAAACTAGTGGAGGTAAAATTGAAGGAGTTAGATATACAGGTAATAAAGTTTATGGTTCAAATGGAACAACATTATATCCTGAATTAGAGTATTTTAATCCAGGTGTTATAGAAGATGACGGTACAGCAATGGCAGTTATTCCAATGAACATGGAATATACTTTTACAAATGAATTTGGTGAAGAGGAAATAACTAATGACCCAAATAAAGGAATCCCAACAACAACAACCGCAAGACTTAGAATTGGTTTAGGTGAGGGAAATACAGAAGCAACAAAGGGAACAACATCAGCACATTATTTAATACCACAAATTAGAGAGTACAATAAGAATGCGGACGGGTCAAATAATTTAGGTGAATATGATGGTGAATTATTAACCACTTACCAATTTTCAAATGTATTTGAAGATTATTTAACAGTAGTTTGGCCTGACAAAACAAAGACTGGTATGTCATCAACATTTGTTAATGACAAATTAGATGCAATGTTAGGAACAAACAACGGAGGCATTCCTGAAGATGTATTCTATAAATTCATTTATGGTAAAGTCTACACACCAACATCTTTTCAAGGATCACATTATGAAGTTTCCGCTACCGAACAATTTTTTGGTTTATCAAGAAGAGATGCGTTTTTAGGTATAAAACAAATTAGACCAAGTCAAGAAGATGATTGTACAGGTAATGCGAATTATATACCAACAAACTTTGCGTTTAGAAATAGAATTAAATTTAGTTTATTAATTTCTTCTATTGTTACATTTATACAATTTGTTTTTGCAATTATTATTGTTAAGTTTTTTGAATTTATTGGTTCATTTTTATTTTCGGTAGGTCAAGGTTTATATGGAATATATTTTGGATGGCCATTTAATTGGAGACCGTTTGCAAGAATTGGTGAACAATTTATGAGTGCCGCGTATAGTATGCAAGATAAGGGTACAAAAGTACTTCCATTAACTGTTTATCCTGATTGTGAGGAGTGTTCTGAAGATACAAGTGGGTTTGCCGATTTATCAACCGAATCTGAATACGCCTCTATTGGTGAAATAAGATTAAAAGTGGTTGGAATTGGACAAGGGGCGGGAAGGGTTATGTTAATACCAATAGAATTTAACACCTCAACTACAAACGGTTCATCTTGGTTAGCGTCAGATTTTCCAGATGCACAAGCAAGAGAGTATAGTTCCGATACATCATCACCATTAAACAGTAATAATTTCCAATTAACAAACCCAACAAAGGCAACACAAAAAACAATATTAGAATTTCTTCACACTGCAAAGGTTACACCATTACAGGGGGACATAAACGATAGTAGATTTATTGCGGATATGTATTCTTTGGTTGACGATACAATTATTCCATTTACGGTACCTCCAGACAAGGAAGGTGCGGCTTCCATATCATTTTCAAATTTCGTATTAAACTTTAATCAATCAAATACTGCTTTAGGTAATAAAGGTAGATTTAGTGCTGCTCAATTTAGAAACCATTGGAGAGCAACTTTTTTGGGTCCAGATAAAGAAGATAGTTGGGAGGCGTATGGTGCTTCGGATGGACCAACAAGATTAAGTACTAAAATACAACAATGGACAAATGTTGTTGGTATATGGAAAAACTATATGGAGGTAATGTCATTTAGTCATGAGGAGTGGACAAATTTGTGCGGTGTTAACTACTCGGGATATGAGGGTGGACATAATGGAGTTGGTAATTTTACTGATAGAGGAACTTACGTTATCATGAGAATTTATGATAGAACTATTAGAAAGAAAAATCCAAATGACCAAATAAGAACAGAAATTGCAACAGAAGTAGGTTGTCAAAAATATGACAAAGCATATAACGAGACATTATCGTATAAATATTTATGGGCAACACCAGCATCATCATATGGTGATTCACATTCACCAATCAATCCTTTAACAGGATATGCCGCTGGTCTAGTTGAATCCTCAACACCTGTTGCTGGTTCGACAATTATGGCCGATATTATTGCGGGCGGAGGTTCAGAAAGAATGCCATACTTTAAAGTATGGTCAAAAATTGGTAACAAATATTATGATAGAAAAACTAAATCCGGTTACTCAGAAATAAGAGACGGTGTTTTTACAATTATACCTGTTATTCGAGGGTCATCAAAAAATATTGATTTATTAACAGAATGGTATAAAAGAAAAAGAGTTGGATTATTTTTCTGTGGAGGAGTTACAAATTTTTCATTTATAGACAACTGGTTAAATGGATTATTATACTTCTTTAAATTTGATTATCGAATTAAATGGGATAATCAACAAGTTCTTGATTTAAATCAAAGAGGTTCAAAATTCCCGAGAGAATTGGTTTTTTATAATGTTTTACATAAAAAATTCTATTATAGAGCAACACCATACAACCCAACAAATAAATTTATCGGTCAAAATTATTCGAGTTATTTAGAATTGTTACACCCAACAACATTTTATGATGTAGGAGTGAGAGATGAATTTATGTATGAAATTTGTTATGACCCAAGAATTGACCCAACGTGTTCTGTTGTTAGAGATTTAACCACAACGACATACCAAGACCCTGCAAATATTATTGAACACGCAATTAATTACCGAATGGATATATCTCAAGCTAAATTTGATGTTGGTGATTTCTTTAGTGATTCAAGTTATAATTTTGGACAGGTTTTAGATGGTGATATAACACAATTAATTTCTATTAATAACGAAGCGGGTATAGAAGCATTTGATTTAGACTCATCAAAATATTTTATGTTCAATGGTGAATTTTTAGACCCTGAAGAAACTCCTGGTAAAGATTATTTTACAGGAGGAACTGGAAATTACGGACCAACACCAATTGATTTTAAATTAGACGACAACGGTAGATTTGTTAGGTTGTGTCTAAATAATAGATTAGGTGATTACTCACAAAAAGTTCCGTTCTTTTTATGGGATAAAAAAGGTGAAGATTTTGGTCCATTTAATGCAAATTCAGATAAACAAAGATGGGATAGAACTAAAATTGCAACACAAAGAATTCAAAGAGTTATTTCAATATCCGGCGAAACTGAAACAGGTACAAACTATTTGTTCCCTGATGGAGAAGAAGAATTTTTATTATTACCAATGACTAAAAAACATTCCACATATTCATATGACGGTAACTATACCGATATGATGGAAAGATTTGATAGAATTGAAACAACTCCACCAACGGACCCAGCGTCTCAATATACTGAAGGTGACTTATGGTTAGAAGTAACATCTGGAGATTTAAAATCACCATCAACGGGAAACATTTATCTTGTTTCTGGGCAAACTTGGTCATCACCAATAAGTTATGTACACAACAGTAAAGAGTTATTTATTTTCGGAACTGCTAAAAATTATAGCGGTAATAAACAAGTATTATCTACAGGACTACAATTTTACTTTGGTATAAGACCGGGTAAATCGGCATTTGATAGACTAATAAAATATTACGGACCTAAAGGGGCGTTCCCACCAGCTGAATAATGGAAAATAAAAAAGAAATATTATTACCTAGTAAAAGGTACAAAAAGGCGGACGAACAAGATTTAAATTTAAACATAGGTTTAGAGACCTCCCAAACTTTATTAAGAATTGGGGATAAAGATATTATTTTAGATATCGATAAACTATATGACAAAGAAAGAAACGAAAGTAACAAGTATAAAATTTATGGAAAACTTAAAATGGTTTTTCGTAACATGTATAGTGGAGATACTTCATATGATTATTTACAAGAGAGAGTTTATTTAAATGGGAGGGGAGATGGTTCAGATAACCCAACATTAGCTGGGTTTTTACCATATGATGAATTTGCATTTTTAAGAAGAGACTTGTATAGAAAAGTTGTAACACCAAGTAGTGTTAGTGGTAGTACTTTAGGTGATTACACACCATCATTAACATATGTGGGGTCAACAGACCACACAACAATCACACCTATTACCGCACCGTATCATAATTGGAATCTTTATTTAAGTTATGTTTATTCTGGAGACACGAATTACCAAATGACATACACATTAACAGGTAATACGAAAATTTCATTTAAAAGCGGAGATGGTATACCATTTAGATTATCAAACACTTTCAACTCATATTACGAATTTACTGCACCTGTAGAACATGGAATGAGTTCTGGTGAGTTTGTTACATTTTCAGGAACAACAATAAGTGGAACAGTTTCAGGAAGAACATATTACATCGATAGTGTTGGTAATGAGACATATAATTCTGAAAAATATGTAATTAACATATTAAAAAAAGAATTTAAAACCATCACATCAGTACCGACATTAGTTATAGGAAAAAGATGTATCGATAAAAATAATATAACTGGATCAACATCACAATATTATATACATAAACATAAGTTGTTAACAACAAGTACTGATTATATAATGGATAATATTGGATTTGAATCACCAATATGGGAAGAAGAAAAGAAAATATTATTTGAAAACGCTGCGGGTGCAAATGATACAATTGTTGAAAGAAATAGAATGGAATCTGTTCTTTATGATTTTAAAGAACCATTTGTTTTAACAGGTTTAACAAATAATTTAGGTTATACACCAACGGAAGTTTATGTAACCACTTTATTTAAAAATGGTAATGGTTATTTTAATTACCCACCAAAAGTTGGATATAAATTCAATTTTCATAACACATGGATTGATGAACATTTTAATGGTACAACATCTAACGAAAGCACAATGGGTGCAGGAGGAACATTTAGTAGACAAGGTATAACATTTACAAGTGGAAGTACATTAACGAAAGGAACTATATTAAATGGTGCATTTGTCGAATACAACAGAAAAGAATTAAAAGAGAGAATCATATGTGAGTCCTTTCAAAAGTTTACAAACCCAACCACAATATTTGATTATGGACAAGATGATAGTACTATTTTTTCTGGCTCGTCAGTAACAAATATGTTTGGATTATACTATCAACCACACCATAGAGTTAAATTAAGAGAACTATCACCATACACCGAAAGTGCAAAAACAAAAGACATTTTTAACTTACCGGAGAACGCTAAGTACGATTCTAACGAAGGTGTGTGGAGATGGAGAGATTTATATGAACACGGATATGTCGATATCGACGGATATGGTACAAAGTTTCCATTTACAAACGGTATTCATTATGTAAAAAATGACATAAACTTCTATTTAAGAAATGAGAGATTCTACACAAATAAACAAGATGGAATTTCAAAATTCAAAGATAAAAAAATAACCGATTGTTAATGAAAATACTAAGAGAAAATACCGATTTAAATCTTGTATTGAACCACGAACTTGACTTTCAAATGAATTTGGGATGGCAAGAAAACATGGAACAATTTGAGGACGAGGTATTAAACGATATTATTAACCCAATTGACAATTATGAAACTGTCAGATATATTCATAATCCAGATGGTACTGACGAGTCTGATATATGGTTTTATTTTTATTTTTCTAAAGAAGGTAGTTATTACCAAGGATTAGATTATAGTTTGGTCGGTATAGAACCTAAAGAAAATGCTAAAATGTTGAGACAATCAACAGAAAGTTTTTTTAGATTGGAGTTTTACAAAACATCAAATTTATTAGACGTTAATGGTAATGTTACTGGTTACACCGCACCGACAAGACAGAATAGAAAATTAATATTCACAAAAAATTTAACATTACCATTAGGTGAAAAATATTTTTATACTCCATTACAAGAGAATATACATGTACCTGTTTTCCACGGTTCAAATTATACAAACAAAGAAAACATGTATCTTTTTTGGTTTCAAGACGAGAGTGTTTTAGATGAAACAAATTTAAGCGGTACGACCACGGGAAATACTTTCTTTATGACCGCTAAATTCTTTAATGCTAAAGACGGAATTATTACAGATTTTTATAACGACGTGTATTCAACATCTCATGAAATTAATGAGAATGAGGACATGTATTTTCAAGTCGATATAGATAAAAGAGATTATTCATATAAGATTTTTAAATTTAACGGTACGAAAGGTAACCAAGTCGGAACAACTAGCTCACCGATAAAATTTTATGAAAGTGGTGGAGGAATTAACATTGACCCAATAACCCCAACACCAACCAATACATTAACCCCAACCCCAACACCAACAACGGGAATAGCATTATCACCATCCCCAACACCAACACCTTCAACAACACCTGAGGGACCACCAACACCAGTTTATTATTGGTATAAATTAACAAGATGTGATAATAATACTATAAGATATAGTAGGGATTATATTTCAGGAACGTTTAGTTCAGGTATGAGAGTTTATTCTATTGATCCTAACATAACATATGTAATTTCAGGATCAGTTGCAACAACAGAAACAGACCCAAGTCCTAATGACCATTTATATATTACAAGATCAACAATAACAATAAACGGAGAAGAAATCGGATTAAATGGTTGTGATTATGTAGAACCTCCATTTATTAGAACACAAAAAATATATGCATATTCATTAAATAGCAGTTACCCTACATCGGCTCAATTACAACCTTATTGTAATCAATATCCGTATGTTCTACAGGGTGCGGGTTATACACAATACGGACCTTTATATGTTAATGAGACAAGTATTACACCACCAACAACATATACACTATGGGATGCAAATACGGGAGGACAAACATTTAATGGGAATGGTAAATTATATGCAATTGTATTACCCGGACAATCTAAAATATCATATATAGCAACTATTTCGATAGGAGGAACAATAAGCGATTGGTCAAGTTGTTCCTAATAATTAACTAATTATAATAAATGAAAAGAATAAGGCATTCTATTAAGAGAAAAAACATACCACAAACAAAACTGGTTTCATTAACCAGCCGTAATTGGTATGACTCTAATGAAGAACTTATTTCTTGGACAGGTAATACGGGCAATGCATATATCGGACCCTCAACGGGAGACACAATTTATAATGTAAGTGGGGGAACTGTAACTAGTGGTTACTATAGATGGGGAACACCAACCGCAAATACATGGAATGCGATTACGGGTACAACAACATATATTAAAACACAAATTTATGACAATTACCAAATCCCACTATTTTTAGATGCTAAAGTTGATGAATATGGACCAATGGTTGGATTTGATAAAAACATTGGAAATGAAAGTCAATCCGTATCCATTAATTTCAACTATTCGGTTGATTGTAATGTTGTTTCCATAACAGGAACTACAAATGCAACCTCCACAAGATTATTTGATGAATTACAATTTACCATACATTGGGGAGATAATAGTACAACACCGATTAGTGTTAATGGTACGGCGGTAAAGGCATATTCAACAAATGGTAATAAAGATATTAAAATAAGTCTTAATGAACCATGGTTTACCCAAGAAGTAATCAAAGCGGTTGCGGTTAATTGTGCGGAGAATCTTACTCCAACACCAACAATGACTCAAACCCCAACAGTAACACCTACTGTTTCTATATCTCCGTCACCAACACCTACCGCATCTGTTACTCCAAGTGTTACACCAAGTGTAACTCAAACAAAGACGCCGACAGCAACACCAACTGTTACACCAACAAATACTGTTACCCCAACTGTTACCCCAAGTGTAACACCGACAAACACTGTTACACCAAGTGTAACACCAACGTTATCACCGTCACCAACACCGGAAAGTTCAAATATTACTCTCAGAATATATGACCAAGTAGATAGTCCTGATGATAATAGTACATTCACATTAAGATTAATAACTGGAAATGGAGACATATTTAAAACTTGGAATGCAAGTTCATCATCACCTTCAACAACAACACCATATCTACAAGTTAATGAGAATTATGATTTACTACCATATGTTAATGGTGGAGATGGAGGAATATTTTTGGCGGAGTGGGTTACATCTCCCGAATATTATTGGAGACACAGAATTAAAATAACTGATGTTGTAACAAACACGGTTATTTATGACCAATCTGTTATTGTTGATAATAGTAATTCGTTAGAAATTACACAAAGTATATTTTCAGGAGACAATTATTTAGTGGAAGCATTTATTGAATACGTGCCAACCCCAACTCCAACACAAACACCAACACCAACTGTTACAGTTACCCCAACCGTTACTCCAACTGTTACGATTACACCAACTGTGACACCAACAAATACCGTTACACCAACAAATACAGTTACGCAAACACCAACACCAACTGTTGACTGTACATTTAGTGGAGGAACAGTACAATTTGTGGAATATGAGGTTTTACCTGTAACAGGTTTAGTTTGGGAAACCACAAATAATGTAAGTGAGGTAACAACATGTGCCGATGCTGGTTGGATTATATCGAGTAATAATTTAGCAATTCGTTATAATGTTTCAGATTCTCAGAACTGCGGTGGTACTTGTAACTCAACACAAACAGGTACCGCAACTGCAACTATTACCGTAGGTGCTGTCGACACATATTTGAATATAGATTTTGAAGGAGTTGGAGAACGTGAAGCGTCAAGTTATGAGGTAATTTCATTTAGATTAGATGGTACACTATTAGCGAGAGGTAACGCTCCAGGAGGTAGTTTACAATGTCAAATGGGTCCAATTGTTGAAACGGTGTTGGTCCCTGGACCATACTTACTATCAGCGGGCACGGTTCATACGTTATTAATTAATTTCTCAACAAATGACCCATTATACCATGTTGATGCATATTATCAAGTTAATTTAAGTTTCACATAATAATATAAAAAATGAATATAACAAAAGTATTATATAACGGTAGAGAAAGAGATAGGAGAGGACAAATTTCCAACTTCGAAGATTTACCAATTGAAGTAAAAGATAATTTTAGAAAAATAAAAGAATCAATTGAAATACATTTTAATAAAGAAATGGATGTGAGGGTTATCGGTAGTCATTTAGAAGGGTATTATGATGAGTTCTCTAATTACGATGTTGTTATCGATGAAGATACTTATTTAACAGGATTGAATGAAGAAATTAGTAACCAACACCAAATAAACGTAAACGTAGTATTTGATACAATAAAATATAGTCAATCAATAATAAAATAAAATAAACATGTCATTTTCAGCATTAGTATCGTTAGGGACTGTAGGTGGGGCTATAACTTCGGTTAAGTTATACACCTGTACTGATGAGTGCTCTTCATGTACTGAAATGATTGATTATGATAATGTTGCCGTTTCACTTTTCCCATTACTTGTTGAAGGAATACCAAATAATACAACACATATAAAAATAGAAGGTTTTGGATTATGTACAACATCACAATGTATTGCGGTATCCAACATACCTTCACGAACCCCAACTCCAACACCAACTAAAACTGTTACACCAACACCAACTATTACACCAACTGTTACGATTACACCAACAGTTACACAAACACCTACGAATACCGTTACGCCAACTATAACACCAACTGAAACGCCGACCGAAACTCCTACGCAAACACCTACAAATACGGTTACATCGACACCAACGCAAACACCAACGAATACAGAAACGCCTACGCAAACACCAACAAATACCGTCACACCAACGGTGACAGAGACTCCTACGCAAACACCAACCGAGACCCCTACACAAACACCTACAAATACTGTTACGCCAAGTGTTACACCGACAGAAACACCTACTGAAACACCTACGCAAACACCAACGAATACAGTTACACAAACACCTACGAATACCGTTACACCAACTCATACACCAACGTATACGGTTACATCGACACCAACGCAAACACCAACCAATACTGGAACCCCTACGCAAACACCAACGAGTACAGAAACTCCAACTCCAACACCTACTAATCCGTTAGATAGTAGTGGATATTGTATTAAAGATTCATTGTACTCAACATGTTTTGAATGTTATTCTAGTAACATATTAATTTATGATGCGGATCAACCAATGGAGGTTGGTGAGTTTTTATATAAAGGACCTGATGGTTCTGAAAAATGGACAATACAAGATATTCAAATCACGTTATCATCAAGCGCAACAGTGTTTTATTTAGCGGGAGGTGGATTAACAAATGTTTTAGAAATTAGTGAATATGGAGTATCAGGAAATGCATATATTTCATCAGTTACAACATGCCCAACCCCAACTCAAACAGTTACACCAACACAAACAGTTACACCTACTGTTACACCAACGGTGACACCAACGAATACTGTTACACCAACTGTTACACCATCATCCACACCAAACTGTGGATTTGATTGTGATATTACGGAAATTTTGGTACCGCCAATAACATATTATAATGTACAAAGATGTGATGACCAATACACACCAGAAGATGAATCAGTTTATACTGGTGTTATAAAATATAATGGACCTGATAATTTCGGACCAAGCTATGGACAAGTTGTAAAAAGTACTAATGGTTATTGTTATATCATTATAGGTTTAACCCTTTTAACACCTGAAACTTCAGGTATCATTGTTAGTGAACATTCAACATGTAATGATTGTACGGTACCACCACTATCAAATACACCAACACCATCACCATCACCAACAAGTACGGCCACACCTACACCAACCATCGCCATTACTCCAACTACCACACCGACATCTGGAATGGAGTTAAGTCTAACCCCAACACCGTCACCAACATCAACACCAACTCCATTTGAGGGATGTGTGGAACCAACAACAATTGAAGTAACTACTATGTGTTGTGACTATGACCCACAATTAAAAGAATTGTATTTTAATTATTATGATGGATGGTCAGATATAATAAGATTCTATAATGGACCAACTAATTTTAGAATATACTTCATAAATGGAGCAAATATAGCCACTTACTACAATTATAATAATAGTGCAAGTTTAATTGGATTGAGTCAAGCATCTTATGGTATTAGCTATAGTGGTACTTGTCATGTGGAAGGTAATAATATTATTTGGATGGGTAACCAATCAATTGGTACTGAAGCAACATCACCATTCTTATACGCACCAACAGGACAACAAATTTGTGACCATACCAATGAACTTATATTCTTAAAATATAATATCGGACAAACATCTATTCCTAGTGGGGCACCTTTAGTTGTAGGTTCACAATTATATCAACAAGGACCAAGAGGTGGTTATATAAATGTTTATAGAGCTGGTAGTTATTTATTACCTAACGGAAACAAATATAATGTCAATTCAATCGGTATTGTTGAATCTATAGAGGTTGGGGCTTGTGATTCTGCTTTCTTAAAATCAAATATTGATAACAGATTTAGAAGTATTAAAAACCCTACAGACATTAGATCAACTAGACAATATTTGAGAGGTGTACAACTAAGGTCAGTACAAACGTTAACCGTGGGTAATTGTTATAAATTCATGGGGTTAGACGGTAAATGGGTAAGTGGAGAATTAATAACTAAAACATCGACAGGATTCTTAACATATGATTTAGTGATAAATAAAATAACGTGTGGATAATGTTAAAAAAATATTTAATATAAACAAATA
>Ga0208133_1000092_pt1 | contig 33714 bp, 36 predicted proteins | sample ColrivemetaGS535_FD_187595 | JGI IMG/M metagenome (GOLD analysis project Ga0208133, IMG submission 187595) | Estuarine microbial communities from the Columbia River estuary, USA - metaG S.535 (SPAdes) (version 2) | ecosystem: Environmental > Aquatic > Marine > Intertidal zone > Estuary | place... | reverse complement strand
CGCAAGTCTACTAAACGCAAGTCTACTAAACGCAAGTCTACTAAACGCAAGTCTACTAAACGCAAGTCTACTAAACGCAAGTCTACTAAACGCAAGTCTACTAAACGCAAGTCTACTAAACGCAAGTCTACTAAACGCAAGTCTACTAAACGCAAGTCTACTAAACGCAAGTCTACTAAACGCAAGTCTACTAAACGCAAGTAAGTAAAATCAATTCGTTTAATTTCCTGCAACTACACGTTTAAGTTCTATATTAAAACCATATTTTTCACCATTCTTCCATATATTTCGGAATTCTATAACTGTCATATCATAGCAACAACCAATTCTAGGTAAGTTAAATCTACCATAATCTGTTCCAATAGCATATTTTCCATTATAATTAGGTAAATGACATCTAATTGTAAATGTTTCATCATCTTCATTAAATAAATTATAAATATCTTTATCAAATAATTCACTGAATTTATTTTTGGTGTTATTTTGAAGTACTGTATTTATATATCTTAATAATTCTAATAACCCTATATTACTATATTTCTCAAATTCAAATACTATAAATTTCTTGTCCAAAAATTTTACTTTGGGCTTGTATAAATTTATCCCAATACTTGGATGAAAATAATAATTACTATTACCTACTACCTTTTGATTTTTCTTTAATATTTTTAATACATCATCTTTTACCATATTATTCAAGATTTCAGAATTTAATATAATTGTCATTTATATTAAACTATAAATATTATAAACTTTTTTCTAACTTACTCAGTTTAAATCATCTCGTGTATCTTTTCTACAAACAGGACATGTCACTCTTTCATTACATAACCAATTATAAATACAATCCTTGTGAAAAAGGTGCTTACATCCAAGTTTTACTACTACATCTTTTAGTTTATATTCATCCATACAAATATTACATTCAGATTCATAGTTTTGTTTATTGTTTTCTTTCACAGTTTCCGAAAATAATTTATCGAATTGTTCATTTGTCAATGTTACTTTTACATCTTCCATATTATCAATATTAACATCTCCTTCCAGTAAAATACTAAATAACCTGGAAACTATACTATTTCCAAACATATTTTCACCTCTTCCAACTAATCCTGTATTATTAAACAAATTTGATATTAACTGGTTTTCAATATTCGCAGAATTATCTACAAAATTTGTATTCAAGTTGTTAAAATTACGCGTTGTATTATACGTATTAGTATACGTATCACTATGATTATTTACAGTATTACCAAATACATTACTAAATACATTGTTCAAATTATAATCTTGATCAAATGTTTCATCATCATCATCTGTCATTTCTAAATGTCTACGTATACTATAAATACGATTAATAATCTGTTGGTTAACATTTATAACGTCACTTAGTTCATCTATACGATTTGTAGTAAGAGGTTGTAAATTAACGTGATCAATCCACTCTTCATACAATTCATCAAAGTCGTCATTCATTATCTTAATCTAAACTATTATTTTAAATTAATTTTTTTTTATACACTTATTGTTTTATTTAATCAGTAATATATTTTTTCAAAACAGCTTTATATGTTTGACTTTGATCCAATTCACCCGAAAAAGCCTTTTCTATAGTATTTTTATCGTATTGTGATAAATATTTCTTAACAAAAATTTCATCATCCTTTTCTTTATCCAATAATTCATCATATATCATTTTATCTATATTTTTACTAGGTTTTTTATCAGTAGAATTCAGTAAATCACTATTCATTTTATTATAATTACTTTTATATTGTTGTATTTCATTCTGTGTTACTTTTATAATAGTTTGTTTTTTAATGGCATCTTTTGGGACAATTATTTTGCTATTAGGATTCTTTGCACCTTTATATGAATATTTATAATCACTATACCCAGATCCCCAATAACCTACACCACGTTCTCCAAAATTATCACCTGTTATCATCAAACCATTAAAAGAACTAACTAATCCACAATTTCCAAAATCTGAAGAGTTATATCCGCAAAATCCATCTGTAGTTTTATGTACCAACGACATACTTATACGTTTATCATATTCATCATTTTCAGATCCTTTGTTATGATCAAATATTTCATTAAATTTTTCATTGGAAAACTTTTTACCATTAAATTGATTAAAAATATCAACTTCTAATTTTTCATAATCTTTTATATCTTGCATTCTTTTATAATTTTCACCATAACCATACGCGTTAGGATCATCTTTTTTAAAAGTTTCATTAAATTCATCCAATTCATCTTTTGTCATATTTTTTTTAATTTCATTATCATTTTCTTGCTTTCTAATTAATCCTTTTGATTGTTCTCGTTTTTTTTTAATGTATTGATAAGATTCTGTTAAAATTTTAAAATATTTTTCATACTTTTTCTTTTTCTCAATATCTGTGTATTTATCTGGATGATATCGTTTTACTTTGTTCCTAAACGATTTTGTTATATTATCACCACTATCGTCCTTTGTAACATCTAATATAAAATAAGGGTCGTACTTTTTACCATCTACAGTAATAATATCCATTAGTAGTATTATTATTGTTTTTTTTTATATTTAACGCATAATAACGTTCGTTTTATAAAAGTTTACAATATTCCTTAGAATACCATAAATTAATACCTGTATATTCAAACATAACGTGGAAAATAACACCAATAACAAATAAAAACTCTATTTCTTCACGTTTTCCAGAAAAATTAGGTATATAAGTTATAAAATTTTTGAAGATGTAAACTAATATTATCAAACAAACACCAACTACAGATGCTTCTATAGCTATTAAACTCACAGGTTTCGCAGATAACATTTATATAATACATATAGAAAATATATTATACAAATTACCACTAATTACATCTAATTTAACACAATTTATTAACTATGTATTTTTCATAATTACCCTTGAAATCATCTGAAAATTTTATATACTCTACTCCAACTGAACGCCTTAAAACTACATTGTCGTCTTGTTTGTCGTCTTGTTTCTTTTTACTGTAAAACACATGTTTTTTAATAACATTTCCAGTTAATAAATGACACAAAGACTGTTCTATATTATCAATAGATGCATTTAAACTAGTAATCATTTCATTAACTTTTATACATTTAATTGAACATTGTCCATCTAATATAGATGGCATATTTAAACATTTATACAATAACGTAACAGTATTACGTCTACAATCCATTTGTCTCCAAACTAAATAATTCAAAACTTCATAATCTACATCAAATTCTACAAATTGCCCTGTAAAATGTAAATCTATATCAATATTACGTTTATATAAACTTTTTGAAACTTCTACACTAATAAAACTGGCCAAGCTTGTAACTGTTTTCATAACATTACCATTAAACAAATAAATACCATTATCATTATAATAAAATACTACATTTACTTCGTTTTCAAATGTATAAACTAAATGTGGATCATATTTTTGATATATCTTTTTACCTACATCAAACAAAACATCTTGAATTACTTCTAATTGTTTGATTTTGTCATTCAAACATGTAAGATGACTAATATAATTTAATAATTGTTTTGATTTCAATGAAACTACAAAAGGCTTAAATCCATGATACGTTGCACTATTATACTGTTTTATATTTTTTCTCATTCTTATATCTAAAAATGTATCATTCGTGAAATTTTGAATATAAGTCGTGGGTTGCAATTGAAATATTGTATTTTTCAAATCGTTTAAAAAGTTTACAATCATCGGTTTATTAACATACGATAATAATTTTATTTTCAATTTTTTACCTATTTATAAAAAATAATTATTTACATATATTATAATAATGAATTTGAAATTGAAACGTTCACAATCTAAATTTACAGTCAAAAAAACATCTGTACCAAAGCGTACAGTCAAAAAAACATCTAAATTTACAGTCAAAAAAACATCTAAATTTACAATCAAAAAAACATCTAAACCAAAGCGTACAGTAAAAAAAACATCTAAACCAAAGCGTACAGTAAAAAAAACATCTAAACCAAAGCGTACAGTAAAAAAAACATCTAAATTTACCGTCAAAAAAACATCTAAACCAAAGCGTACCGTCAAAAAAACATCTAAACCAAAGCGTACCGTAAAACGCATTAATTATAAAAGATTAAGCAATAAAAAACGTAGTTGCATTAAGAATAAAGTTGCGTTTGTAATGAATGAATTCAAAAACAAAACTCTAAAATCATCAGCTGGTTATAGAATAAAAAATCCTAAACAAGGTATTGCTATAGCATTGTCTATTGCTAGAAAAGAATGTTTATAATACTTGATTAAATGACAAAACACACTTTAAATAATCTAAGCATTATTATTTTATTATTAGTAAAAATTTTGAATTGTAGAAATTATTATTATTGTATAATAATAATGACAAAGTACTGCGCATATATTTTTAAAAGGGGTCATAATAAAGGTCAATGTTGTCAAGAATTATGCTATTTACTTACCACGTTTTGTAAGAAACATATAGAAAAACCAGATGATAAAAATGATTCTAATAAAAATGATTCTAATAAAAATATAAATGAAAAGGATATACCCAAAACTATTATTCATATTAATAAATTAGTTAATAAAAAACTACACGAAGAAAGTATAAGAGAAAAGATTTTAAACTTGCCAACAAATGATACAAACAAATCTGTAATATTTAAACACTATAACAATATGAAACGAACAGATCCTAACAGTACAGAATATTACAAAAACCAATTGTTTGTAGATATGAGTTTATCTTATCCTTGGTTAAACTCGTATAATATTAATGAAAATATAATAGATGTAAATGTAGCTGATTTTTTATCAAATATTAAAGAAAATTTTGACGATGAAATTTATGGAATGGATAGTGTTAAAAATGAGATTTTAAATGTCGTTTGCAAATTTATAACTAATCCAATAAGTAATAGAAATAATATAGCTCTATATGGTGCAGCAGGTGTGGGTAAAAGCAAATTCATAAAAATATTATCAGAAACACTTAAATTACCAATGAAAGTTATTTCACTTGGGGGAATAAAAGATTCTTCGTTTTTCCTAGGTCATGGTTATGTATATGTGGAAAGTGGTCCAGGTAAAATTCTCCAAAACGTAATAGATTCTAAAATAAGTAATCCTATATTATATTTTGACGAATTAGACAAAGTTAGCGAAACAGATAATGGTAAAGATATATTTTCCTTCTTGTGTTATTTAACAGATCCAACCCAAAATACACGCTTTACAGATCATTATTTTTATGGTATGGAATTTGATTTATCTAAAGTATTTTACGTATTTACTTTTAATGATGTTAATAAAATAGACAAGATTTTACTAGATCGTTTAAATATAATCAAGGTAAATACACCAAATGATAAAGACATCCTTGTAATTTTAGAACGTCACTGTATTCCAGAAATAATCAAAAACATCGGAATTCAAAAAACAATAATTTTCTCCGAGTCATCTATAGAATACATTATTAATTTTTGCAAAAACTCTATAGATAAATCAGTTACAAGTGGTGTTAGAGAATATTATAGAATAATAGAAAAACTATTATTAGAACTAAATAAACAAATCTTGTTAAATTCAGATACTTATATACAAGAACAAGAAATATTATTAGAAAATCAAACATTTATGAAATTATTTGATAACATAAAAGAACAACTAGCTCATTCGGAAGAATCACAAAGACCCAATCATATGTATATTTAAATCAGTTTACATTAATATATACAATTATATATTAATCAAAATCAAAAATTATATACGTTTACACGTTAATTATACACATATTATCGTACTTGTACACGTTAATCATCAATCATCAATGTATTGTATACGTTTTCTCCACTGTTTTCAACCTGTTCATTTGCCACAGTTTTTTCTGAAAATTTAAGTTGTATAACTTTCCAAATACTACCTACTTTCCCATTGTAATACCATACCTTTACACATTCTATAATAGTTTTAAATGTTTTTCCCTTACAAAGTATACTTTCAATATTATTCTCATTAATTGGAACTTTTTGTTTGTTTTCATCAAATACAAAACTTTCAAAATTTCCATTACGATCTCTACTAATCTGTAATCTCATCAATCTTGGATATTGACCATTTTCTCTAAGAATTGGTGAATATACAAAATTTTGTTTTGCAGTTTCAGTTTTCGAATCAAATAAACGTAAATTTTCTTTAACAAGATCTGAAATCATACTATCCAATCGTTCAATACATTCCTTGAAATTTACAGACACATCACTTTTAGAATTATTTAAGAAACAATCAAGATAATATTCAGGATAATTTGTCCATTCTTTTACACTAAATTTTACACCAAACGGAATATACATAGTAGATGTACATAATTGCAAAGGTTCTTTACCATACATCAATTTTATTGCTCTACCTGATTTTCCCAACTTTAAGTTTGCAATATCAAGTGTTTGTAAATCAATAGCTGTCATATTATTAATAAAATACATTTTACTTTATATTCAATTTTTATTTAACATACAATTCAATACATATGATTCAATACGTATGATTCAATACATATGATAAATAAAAATTGAAAAGTTGTAAAATTATTTTATTTTTTAAAATGACTTCTCAAGAAAATTATGATGACAATGATATTACTATTAAAGAACTTGATAAATTACATAAAAGTTATAAAGAAATCATTGGTAAAAACCAATTCGATATAGAATCGGATAGTGTAACTGATGATTCTGATTCTGATATTGACGAACCTAAATTTACAGTTAAACCTATTGAAAAATTATCATCAAAAAAGGAAACAACTATGTTGTATATCTTTAAAAAATACGAAAGACTACAAAATGAATGTAATCTATATAAAAACAAATTATTCAAAATGAAAATTCGTACAAATTCAAATGAACAAATACAACACTATAAAAATCTAGAATTTTCAAACTTGATTGTTGAAAAACAAAAATTACAAGAAGAATTGAAAAAGAAACATTATATTAGTGTAAAATATTATATTTCATTTACATTTAATTTGATTTTAGGTTATAGTATCTTTTGGTTATATCAACGATTCGATGAGTACTAATTAACCAAATGTGTTTTCTTTACATACTGTCATAAATAACATATCTGTATCTTTATCTTTATGCAATGAGTAAATAGATGTCAAAAATGTAGAAGATGGCTGTATTGTATTATTTACAAATAAAAATATAGCTTCAGATGGTTTTAAATTATCTAATTTTTTTCTTAATATAGACATAAATTGTCCAAGTGTTATATCACCTCCTACTAAAAATTTTCTTTTTTTTAAAATTATTTTGTCATCTTTTGTTCTTACTATTATAGGAATATAATGTGGATATTTTTCTTTTATTAACGCAACTTCTTTTTTAATAATTTCATTTTCGCTATCTGTAAACGATGTTTTAGTAAAGTCTATATTACTTTTTTTACGAAGATTAGCTTGTTGTAAAGTAATCATACTTACATCAGCTTGGTCATTGTTAGTATTATCAGACATATATATATACTGATGAAAAAAAATATAATAATTTCAACTAGTTATTAATATATTTTTTTTATTGTTATAAAGTAATAATAATGGAAGGTCACAAACTTAAATCATCTGATTTTAAAATAACAAACAATGGCGTATATGTTAATCCAAGAATAACTCGTGGTAATCCTGGTATATTACTTATTCACGCGAATTGGTGTGGTCATTGTCAAAGATTCAAACCTACATTTAACCAATTATGTCAACAATTAGGCAATGACTTTCCTTGTACATCAATTGAAGACACTAATTTAGACGATCCTAATTTGAAAAAAGCATTGGATTTTAAAGGATATCCTAGTATCAAGTTTTTTGACCAATCTGGTAAAATTATTAGCGAATACCAAGGTGGTGATAGATCAAAAGAAGCTCTTCTTAGTCATATTTGTGACGTATATCACCATTGTATTAAGTACCACTAAATTGAATAATTAACCGACCACTAAATTGAATAATTAACGGATACCATTTTCGTTTATAAAACAAATACCATTTTCGTTTATAAAACAAATACCATTTTCGTTTATAAAAAACATTTTATTTATTTAATAATTTTAAATACAATGTTCGTTATATCACAGTTTGCCTTACATAAATCAAACATGTGTAAATTTAACAATATATCAACGTATGCTATCGCATCTGGGTTGGTCGTATATGCATCTATATATTTGTATTTATTATTCTACAATAATGATTATGTAGCACTATTTAACAAATTTATAATTTACATTATTGGTATTGATTTGTTACTATCAACATTTTATTACTTTAATACATCTAAAAAACCAGAACAAGAACCACAATCACACAATTTAAATTTTGAAAAAAATCCTAATGTAGAATTATTAAATGTACCAAATGTAATAAATGTATCAAGTGTATCAAATGATGATTCAGACGAAGAATCTATTTCAAATGATGAAGAATCAGACTTTGAAATAGAAGAAACAGAAGATTATGATATGGAAGAAATAACTAAAACAGAAATTCTAGAAGAAAATGTTAATACAGAACAATTACAAACTGTAGATACAGAACAATTACAAACGGTAGATACAGAACAATTGCAACAAACTTTGGAAAAAATAAATTCAGAAGAGACAAAACAAGAAATGCAGAAAAAGGTTCAACGAGTCGATTCTGATAAAATTAATTTGTCAGAAAACAAATTAGTAGAGTTGGAGTCTGAACAAGTTATTAAAAAAAAGCGAGGTAGAAAACCAAATCATTTAAAAATTCAAGGGCTATGATAAATTTGTTAAGGTATTAAGAAAAATATTTAACAATATCGTATAGTAAAGTTGTATCTAATTTATTATAATTAACTACATCTTTTGTATCATGAAAAAATAATAAATTTTTTTCAGTATACACGTCTGTTTTTAACAATAAATCATTTTCGATTACAGAACACATTGCATCTAAACCATTTTGACATTTTGTATCGTATATAATATTTAACAAATGTTTACACACGTATTTTAAAGAATAAGATTGTAATCCTGGTATAGTAAGTTTTACTACTTGTAATAGATCAACAAAAACAATTCTTTTTATAACATCATCGTAACGTTGTATTATATCAGGGTATCTTTGCAATGTTTTGTCAATGATATACTTATCGGCATTACTCCAATGAAATATATGTATCTTTCCATTAACTTTATTACCTAGTCTTAATAAAAAATTATCTAAAATTCGATATTCTTCATCATGTGAAAGATTATCTGTAATAAAATTATCATAATACGATCTATGATACATACCTATCATAAACAATACAGATTGATCAATTGAAATAGGAAACGTTTTAAAGTTATCATATATATCATTTGTATATTCAACGTCCAAATACACGCCATTACTAATACATTCACGAATAGATGAATCAACATCTATAAATTGTTGTAAATTATATAAAAAACGTCTTCTTAAAACGCTCTTTGAAAACGTTTCTGGTAATTTCCGAGAAAGATTATCTGAAGTTGATAAATTATCTGAAACACAATCTGTTAAGACACATTTGTTAATATCATATGTGCAAATTTTTCCAAAACAATCATTTGTCTTTTCATTTTTATCATTTGAATTTGTATATTTTCTACCAATTATGAATATTTCATTAGATATATTCTTATATCCGTAATATTTTTGTAAAACAGTTTTCATTGTTTGTTTAGTATATCGATCTAAACGTGCAATATTACAATATTCCTTTTGTGAGTAATTTATATTTTTATACAACAAGAATACAATACTATATTTTGTAATATCCAAGCTAAATTTATATCTGTCATTTAATACTGTATTATGAATGATCATATAATTATTTTTATAATACAAGTTACTAGCTTTATTTAAAAGCACAATAAGGTTTTTTACACATCTTAATCTATAATTTTTAGCGAAATCATTCACTACTAAACGCCGAAATAAAACTGATCTTTCAATAATAATATCCATATCCCTTTAAGTATTATACATCTCATTTTTATTTCATTTTTTTGCTACATATATAATAACAAGGATTTGACTATATCATATTTTTTATTTTATTGTTTATTTATAAATGTCAAATAAAAAATATGATAAAAAATATGATAAAAAATATGATATAGTAATTGTTGGTGGAGGTCCATCCGCACTCGCTTTAGCCCAAGCATGTAGTTCAATTAATAAACGAGTAGTAATAGTAGAAAAGGAATCAACTATTGGTGGATGTCACAGGGTACGTAGAGTTCCTGTTAAATACAATAATAAAACGGAATATGCATTTACAGAACATGGCCCTAGGGTATATAGTTCTACATATAAAGTATTCATTAATTTGTTACAAGATATGAACTTATCATTTCATGATTTGTTTACACAATATAACTTTAATATAGGTAATATAGGTGGCTATACAGTATGGACTAAATTATCTACTTCAGAAATTATAAAATTTGCATTTGCATTTTTAAATTTAATTATATTTAAAAATTATGGAAAGGATATATCTGTTTTTGATTTTGCAAAAAATAACAACTTTTCAGAAAAGTCTATAGATTTCTTGGATAGAGTATGTCGTTTAACAGATGGAGCAACAGCAAATAATTATACACTTTTTCAATTTTTACAATTATTCAATCAACAAATGTTTTACAATTTATATCAACCAAGGGTTCCAAATGATATTGGATTATTTACATTATGGGAATCACGATTAAAAGATAGAGGTGTAGATTTTATTTTTAATACAGAAATAAATAATATAGTGCAAAATAATGCGACTGCATCTCATATAGTCTCTACAAACGGTACAAAAATTTTTGGTGATAATTTTGTTATAGCAATACCACCTGACAATTTAACAAACATATTAAAAAGATCTGATAAAATTATACAAAGTAGTTTTGGAGAAATCGAAAGTATGAATGACTGGAATCAAAAAACAAAATATCTAGATTATATTTCAGCAACTCTTCATTGGGATACTGATTTAAAACTAGATAAAATATGGGGATTTCCAAAAACAGAATGGGGAATAGCATTTGTTGTTTTATCAGATTACATGGATTTAAAACAAGACATTTCAAAAACAGTTATAAGTACTGCTATAACAATAACAGATGTTAAAAGTACATCGACAAATCGTTTACCAGATGAATGTTCTAAAGAAGAATTATTACAAGAAATTTATATACAATTAAAAATATCATATCCTCTATTACCAATACCTACTTTTAGTATTTTATCCCCAGGAGTAATATTTGATAAAATAAAGTGGATATCTAAAGATACAGCTTTTATATCAACTACACAACAACCATTCTTACATCCACAAAGTAAAACCATATCTAATTTATATAGTTTGGGTACACATAATGGAACGCACTTGTACAATTTTACATCTTTAGAATCAGCTGTTACCAACGGTATTAGTTTAAGTCATCTTTTATATCCAGAATTACAAAATAGATATCAAATAACTAGATCAACTCACGTATCAGATGTTATAATAATTTGTTTAATATTAATAATTATATATCTTTATTATAGTTATACAAAACGTAATGATGTTTTCAAATAATCAAATTGATAACAATTCTAACAATTCGCAATTAAATGTTATTATCCAACAACTACAAATTATAGATAATAAATTAAATGAATTAAAAGTTGAAATGAAAACATTAAAAGATCACATTGACCATATAGATACCAAATTAAATCTTGTAAATTCTAGCTGTAAAAATATGGATCAACATATCGGATTTGTAGAAAACATATACGATATAGTTAAATCTCCTTTCCAAAAGGTTCTAACTTATTACTATACAGATGCAGATTCAAAAAAATTGACAGATGTTAAACGTACACGTGACCAATCTTAAAAATAAATTTTAAGTGTCTATTTAAAATTATGTTTTATGTATTGTAAATGAAAAGTGAGATTATCCTTGTATTCGTATCTAGTATATATTGTCTAAATATTAAACGTTTTACTAAATTACACGAATATGTAGACTGCGATGAACAATCTAATAATATAGATTCATTTCCTGTTTCAAATAGTATTTTACCAACAAACTCACAACACAAAAAACAAGAAAAACAACACAAAAAACAAGAAAAACAATACCAAGAACACCAAAAACAAGAAAAACAATACCAAAAACAAGAAAAACAACCAAGTCAAGAACACAAAAAAGAAGAACACCAACCATCTACAAAAAATACTAACGTTGGTGGAAATAGTAGTAAAGCAACTTTTTACTTTAGAGTAGGGGATGATGTTCCAGGTTGTCCTACAGTACAAACATTTAACGATGGTATGTCTTATGGTCCTTGTAAAAGTGAAGATGGATCACCAGGTGTAAAATATACATCAAATAGCAAATATTGGGCTGCTATAGCAAATGCAAGTAGTAGATGCGGTGATACAATTACCGTTTCGTATAATGGTAATAGTATTCAATTAAAAGTAATGGATGAATGCCCTGCTTGTAGGGAAGATAATCATGTAGATATGGGTCTTGACGCATTGATTGAATTAACTGGGTCTAAAGAAGCTGCTTGTTCTATTAATAGACCAATGCCTATTATAACGTGGTCGTAATTTATTGTTCCTTTCCACCTGTTCGTAATTTTAATTTCAAAGTAATGTTTTGAAATTATTTTTTTTTACTTTTCAATATAACAAATTAAATATACATTCCAAATGGAGGATTGTCTGCATTAGTGTCGTTTGATATACTATCAAGTAACAATGTATCGATATGTTCACGCAAGATTTTTACTGGTTTACTAACATTATTGAAATATTTATAAAGACTTTTGTATTGTAATCTTACAATATCTGTATCTGGATCAGTTAACATCAAAGTATTAACTCTTGAAACAATAATTTCAAATTTTCTTTTGATATCTCTCATACCTTGATCTGATTTTGATGATTCTACTATATAATTCAAAGCATTATCGTCAAATTGTATATCATCATTTGAGAAACAATATTGATCAAGAATAGATTTTATCAAATGTGTTTTAGTTATTTCTAATTTTTCTTTAATAGAATAGTTATCAACTTGAATTTTGAACAAACGATCAGCCAAAATTGGATCAACTTTTGATTCATCATTATAAGTAAATATAAATAATACTTTTGACAAATCAAATTCTAATCCTGATAAATACTTATCATAATTATACTTATTGTTTGTACTCGAATCTGTCATATGTATTAAATTTCCAATAATTTCTTTTCCGTGATGTGTTTCAGATACTTTATCCAATTCATCGAATAAAATAATTGGGTTTGTACATTTTGTCTCTCTTAAAATTTCAATTATTCTACCTGGACAACTGCCAACATAAGTAAAACCATGCCCTGTAAGCAAAGACGAATCAGATTCGCCTCCTAAACTAATTGTTCTATAAGGTCTACCTAATGCTTCGGATATACTTTTTACCAAATTAGTTTTTCCAGTACCTTTGGGCCCGTATAATCCAATTGCATTTACTGTGAAATTAGGATTTCTAGATGTTTGAGTAACAATATTTATAATTTGATCCTTTGCACGTTCCAAAAAAGACAAGCGTTTATCTAATACTTCACGAACATTTTTTACAATTCGTTTGGATGAATTTATATCTGTAGAAAAGGTATTTCCTACCATCTTATTATAAGGTATAGATAACATAATATCCATCCAAGCTTTATATTTTGCATATTCCGAGGTATCGGTTGCCTCAAAAGAATCCATAACTTCTAATCGCTTATATGAAATAACTTTGTTATTAAATGACATTTCTGATCGTAATATTTTTTCTCTATAATTATCACTGTATTGTAAATCATCTGACGTAGCCAATATTTTACGCTCTAATTCTAGTAATTCTGTATTTTGAAATTGATTAATCTTATCATTTATAGATTTTAATGTTGAAGTATATTCGTGTGTTAATATTTCAGAGTTTGTAAATTTATAAATATTTTCTAGCAATTTTTGTTTTTGTATTACATCAACGTCCATATTCAATACATCAACAACACTTGGAACATCAGATTTGTATTTTTCTCTTATCAAATCAAGTTGTTCATTTAATTTTGTAATGTGTTCAATTGATACATTTTCTTTTAACGTTTTCTTTTTTTTATCTATGGAAACTCGTTCAAAAAATTTTCCTTCATAAATAGAATCTATATTTTTAAGATATTTATCATATTCGTCCCTTTCTTTAACAGATACGTCTGATTGATCATCAACCTTGATAACTTGTTTTAAAACATTTTGAATAGTATCTACTAAAACAGATCCTATATAATTCATTTTACTTTGTTCTTCAGTTTCATCTTGTGAACTATCAGAATCTTCCAAAATTATATCCAATTCCTCACAATCATCAGTTGCTTGATCAGTTGTTTGATTTTGTTCTCCATCTTGTTCGTGTTCTGTATTTGTATTTTCACTAGTTTCCGACTTATCATTTATAAAAGAATCATCTGTACAATCTTCTACATCGGCGTCTGCATCTGCGTCGGTATCGGTTTGAACACATGCTTCTTGAGTTTTTTCAATTAGTTTTTTTGTTCTTTTTTTCTTTGTTAATCTTACATTTGAAAAATCATCTTGAACTTCTAGATTTTCACTAATGGTATTTGATTGTTGCAAATCGTCTATTTTGCGCTTTTGTGTTCTTGTAAAAACCATTTTTTTACACGAGAAGCTGTATTAGTATACAAAAATAAAAATAAATCAGTTTTTTACCAAGTGTGTTTAATATTTTTTATAAAAATAACGTTTTATATAAAAAATATGTCAAGTTATCCAGATATAACTACCATCATTGGTTATTCACTTTTCGTTTTTTCTGAAATTATTCCCTTATTACCTATTCCTGCCAATGGGATTTTGCATAGTTTAGCAATTGGTATAAAAAATAGTTTTTCAAATAAAAAACCCAATACAGATTTAGAAATAGCTCATACACTTATTGATACAAAACCACAAATGGCAAATATTGTATCTACATTAGAAGGTAATTTTAAATTGACTGATGCACTTAAACTATTAAATTCAAAACCTCAACTAATACCATATATAGAAAAATTAGCATATAATAAAAATTTACATTTTATCAATAGTTTACTAGTTAATAATCCTGGTTCTATAAATGAAATTAAAAGTCTAATTATAAATTGTCTATCTAATACAAATACACCAAATACACAAAACGTAGAAACTATAGAAGCTATACCAAATACGCTTAATATAGAAAATGATTTCGATGAAATAAATATTGTATAATAATTAACAAAAAAGATCACAAGTTTATTTTTTGTAAATATTGTACCTTATAATACAGCATTAGCATCTCAATCCTAAGTATCTTGTGAATTTTAATTAATAATATTTATAACTAATTATAAATATGATAACTTTAAAAATAAAAAACAGTTTTCGCAACAACTCCGAGTTGAAAGATTATTATATAATAATTAGTCCAAAACTCCTTTTTGAAACAGAAGGGTCTTTAAGAACGTAATTTCATAGGTTTATAATTCTTACCAAAGTGTTTATTTAATAAGTTTATATTCTTTTGAGAATTTACCCATCTAACAAATTATTTAAATCTTTTATCTTTTAATTTTTCAAAATGAATTTTTAAAGTATCCCATTTTCTTGACATATACTCTTCATTATCGTTGGGTTTTAAAATATCATAAAACTTTTTAATATTATTATTTCCATTAATACGTAATTGTATTGCATCAGATGTTTTTACAGCAATTACATATTTATAACTTCCATTATAACCCAACTCATTTATTTTTTTTAAAAACCATTTTACTTGCGTAGGCATCCCTGTAAGTTGTACTCTTTCTTTATATTTTAATGTAATATATACACAACCATCTCCATCAAACCAACCTCTTAGATAATTAATCATATTATTTTTATCATTTATTATTGGTTCTTGAAAATTATAGGTTTTATTTTTTATTAATCCAAAATTTTTAAAATTTTCTTCGTATTTTGTAATTGAAAATTTAAAACACGAAGTTGATTGTTTTTCTCCATGAACAGTTTTATAACCATCCATTTTTATTAAATGTATATCATTATTATTTGTCCAAAAATATGAATATGCTTTAATCCTATCTATATCTTTATCGGCTAAAGTTAATGATAATGTTGATGTAGTATATGCATTATAGTTAGTTGTATCTATACTTCCGTCTGCCATACAAAATCCCATCCAATAATATAGTTCTTTTTCATATTCTTTATTGAATAATTTATCCCAAATTATATTTGCATTATTACAAGAATCATAATCAAATAATCTATTATTAGGTATATCTTTAAATATTTTCTGACATATTTTTTGACTATATCCATATTCTTTACGCAAATCTTGTTTTTTAATTTTATGAATAGTATACTTATCTATAATTTCTTGTTTTAACTCATCTGATAAATCTGTAAAGTACATTTAAATTGTATTAAAAGATTTTAAAAATCAATTATTTAGGAAGTTTCATAGGTTTATATGATTTATTGTAATATTTATTTAATAAGTTTATATTCTTTTGAGAATTTACCCATTTAAATCCAGCATCGGCGCTCCAAATTAACCAAGCTATAATACCACGTTTGTTATGCCAAGAACTATCTTTTGGTCTTCCTGCTAATCGCCATTTTTTATATGTAGGATAACTAGTAATTATATGTCTAGCAAACCAAGCTCTCATATATTTCAAGTCCTGTATAGGTATAGAATCTCTGGTTGCTAATTGTTTTGCACGTTTCCAACCTGTTTCTACACCTCCTTTAAATCCTAAACGTTTCAACTTGAAAGAATACAAGGCCGTACGTTTTACATTTTCAGGTACGCGAATCATAACACTACTTCTTTTACCATAATACTGCGGACTACCTCCAAATTTTATGTTACGAGATCCTTTTACACGACTCTTTTCACGTTTTGCACGTTTAATCTTTATTTTACTAATTTCTTTATAAGTCTTTGGAGTTCCTGATGTTACACGTTTACTTGGTCTACACAATGGATAACGTTGTTTATTTTTAACAGAAGATCTTCCACAAGATTTATATCCGATTACCTTGCCTTTTGAATTTTTAATAGGTCTATTAAGATCTACCCACTTTTCTTTATACCATCTTTTCAATCCAGCAGACTTTACACCAGGTTTCTTACCTCTATATTTTCCACCTAAACGTTTATATTCTCTAACAATCCAACTAGACTTGTAAATTCCTGTTTTTGAACTAAATTTTTTATCAGCACGCGATTTTACCTTACTATATAAGCTTTTATCAGCTGGCTCTGACATTATTATTATACATATAAAATAATAATATTAAAAACACTATAAATGCAAAAAATTTCTTACTTATCCCTTTCGGTTAAATTTCAATACGACGTTATTAATTACCAAATTGTTGTTTCATATATTTATTTTTTTATATATCCCATTTTCTACATCAAACAAAAAATTTTGTAATATATAATCTAAATTACGAGATGGATTCCCAGTATTATTTTCAATATTATTTCCAGTATTATTTTCAGTATTATCATGTACATTACCTATATCACTATTATTATCATCTGTATCGTATATGCCATCCATATAAGAATCGTATATGTTATCCATATATTTACAATCATCTTTTTTTACAGTAGATTTTGTAGAATTACCCTTGTATTCAACGTCTGAATTATATTCAACGTCTGAATTATATTCAACGTCTGAATTATATTCGTCTAAATTTGACATATTTGTAATGACATTTACATTATCTGGTACACTAGCACAAACATATTTACCTTTATCTGTACTAAAGTAAATAACAGGTTTAGATTTTGTGATCATTTCTGTATTATCATTTCTTATATCAAGTGCATTACGCGATTCATTATTAGATTCGTTATTATATTCATTATTAGATTCATTATTAGATTCATTATTAGATTCATTATTAGATTTATTTATAGGGGTATCACTAAGGTGTTTTCTCTTGAACAATTTACTAAACATAAAATTAAAACGTTTATAAAGTAAAATTCATTTTTTATTTCTTTATATATATTAATATATAATAAGATGTCAAAACATTTACTTCGCAAATTGTTAAATCTTGACACAATTGATAAAGAAACTAACAATACATCAAATGACAATGACAATGACAATAAAAAATATGCTACTTATTACAGTACTGACGGGGGTAGAAATGTACTAACTAAAATCCCAAAACATATGAATATATCAACGCAAAGTTTACCAGAACAGTCTAACAATACGTATACAGATGATTTATCCGATGTATCTTCTCATTTATTGAAATCAATTATACGCGAAAAAAATATAAATCGTTTTGAAAGTAGTAATCCATTAACTAAACCTTTAACATATTATAGTACTGATAAAAAAAGTTATGTAACAGCTTTTACACCAGAAAAAATGAATATTGTAGGTAATTTACATCAAGCTTTAGAAGAATCTAGTATACCAAAACAAAGTGAACAAAGCGATTTTTCTAGTATTGTAACAAGCAAACATTCAAAAGATTTTTCAAACCATTCATCGTTCAACTCTGACCAAGATACTTCGTACGATTCATTCTATGATTATTACGACAATTATCAAAACAAACATGACTCTAATAAATCTGACTCTGTTACATCACCTTTTAATATATTTAAATCAAGTCATAGAGAAAGAAAACCTATATCAGATGCATCTAATAAATCTGACTCTGTTACATCACCTTTTAATATATTTAAATCAAGTCATAGAGAAAGAAAACCTATATCAGATGCATCTAATAAATCTGACTCTGTCGTATCTGACGTATCTGACGTATCTGACGTATCTGACGCATCTGACGTATCTGACGTATCTGACGCATCATCTTTTAATATATTTAAATCGAGTCATAGAGGAGAGAGAATACCTAAAGATATTAACTCTATTTTATCACATTACTCCGAATCTGACACATCACTTTTTAATTAATAAAAAAGTTTGCAGATTTATTGATTCTTAAAATTTAATTTTATATCTTGGGATTAACTTTAATTTAAAATTAAATAAATATAATTATGATTAATAAGATGAGTTTCTGGAAAACAATGCCAGTGGTTGTTCAATCAACAAAACAACATAATACATTTACACAAATTGTAGATGAAGAATATTTATTAAATAAGATTAATAGAGAATTAAAAACTGCACATATTAATTTTGAATACAATATATATGAGAATCATGATTTAAATGAATATTTTATTTTAAAAATGAAAAAATTCTTTGATGAACAATATTCTAATAGCCAGGACATACATTTATTATTTGAAAAGGATATTTACGAGTTTTTTACATTAAATTCATTAGTTGTAGTATTTTATTCACCTAATACAAAGGAAACTATGGGGTATATTGTTGGTAAAAAAATTAAATTAAATATTAATTCTAAATGTATTGATACATTAGAGGTAAGTTTTTTCTGCATCCATAAAAAATTTAGAAATAAACATCTAGGTCCATATTTTATAAATGTTATCTTAAAAGAATTTATTCTTAGATATAATATAAGTGTATCTACTTATGCGTTATCAGATAATATACGTAGTCCATATTATACTATTAAAAATAATATTCATAGACCTATTAATATAAAACACTTAAAAAAATGTAAATTTCTACCAGATGAGCTTGATTGCGAAAAATATCAACATTTTGATACAAATAAAGATGTTGATTTAGTTTATTTAAATAATATAGAAGTACCAGATACTTTATTAAATTTATTATATAAAAAACTAAACACATTTCAATCTAGGTATTTTACAGTGTTTAAAGAATTATCTAAGAATGAAATTAAAAAAATATTCAAAAATAAAAGTTTTCATAGCTTTATAGTTTTTAACAAAGACAAGACTATCAAAGATTTTATTTCCTTGTATGAATTGAAATTAAATTTAACAAAACTTAATTTAAAATATAAAAACTCTTCAATTTATACAATGTTTTTTGAAAATTATAATGTTTCAAATATTAGATCAACGTTAGAATTAATATCCGAATACTGTTATAAGAACAATATATTAGATGTAATATCATTCTTTGATATATTTCCAGTTAAAGATTATAATGATATAAAATGCCTATATGGAGAAGGCTCTTTATATTATTATATTTTTAATTATAATATGATTAATATACCGAATCACAAGATTTCTTATGTTACAATTTAAGGATTTACAAAAATGAATGCCTTAAAGTAAAACAAATCACAGTCTTAAAATTTAATTTTATATGTTATTACTTAAAATTAAATTATATGTTATTATATTATGTTTAAGAGTGAAACAGTTGTAAATCTTTCTCTCAAAGTATTGGCTAGCAAATACAATTGTGAAAAAATGATTTGTCGTAAATGCTATGCTCGTTTACCTCCTCGTGCTACCAATTGTAGAAAAAAAAAGTGTGGTCATACCAATCAACTTCGTCCTAAAAAGAAATTAAAGTAAAACATATATTGACGAATTTTGATTAATTGAGGTGTACCCCTACATAAATTTTTAATTATTAAAATTTAATTTTATTATATGTTATTATACAAGTATATGTTTAATAGTGAAACAGTTGTAAATCTTATTAATAAAATGGGGGATCCAAAAGTTAGTTTTACATTAATAGTATTAATGTTTTTAATGTCAGGAATTAATAAAGTATATACATTTGACACAGTAGTTGGGGGCTTAAAACAAAAAATACAATATGATTTACCGATTGTATTTTATAATATTGTTATAGCGATAGTAATATTACTTGAGATTATAGCTCCAATAATAATAATAAATTATGCTGTAACAGGTAGTAATAAACAGTGGGCGTATTATAGTACTATAGGATTAATTTTATTTACTATTTTAGCAACTATTATATATCATTTTCCATCTTGTAGTACTTATACAAAATGTATACCATTTTGGGCAAATATTTCATTAATAGGAGGGTTATCATTATTAGCTAAAAATATTCAAGTTAGTTAATTACGTACGTGTTTTTTACACCATTTTTTTACATTTGTATCCAAGTTACACAACATTTTTATTTCATTCTTGTTTAATTTTGATAAAGTTTTAATCATTATTTTATCAGATATAATACCTCCTCCAACAAGAGATACATCTTCATTTAATTTGAAATTTTTAAACATATTTTCCAATTCTTCAAACTCTTTACTCGAAATTACATTTATTTCAGGTATAGTACGTATTTTAACTGGTCGTCTTAATTCATTACTTAGTTTTCTAGCAAATTTTTTCTGTTGTTCTTCAATACGTTTCTTTAAAATTTCTTTTTGTTTAGATGATAAAGTTTTTATATAACGTTTATCTTCATCTGAAATACCACTAGGTTTTGTAAAATCTATATCTTTAACATAATGTTTATCAACTTTAGATCTTAATTCATCTATTAATGCACCACCATTTTGATTATCTAACTTTAATCCACTAAGACCCCTTTTATTTATGACATTTAACAAATCACTATACATCCCTTTATCATTTTTTACCTTTAATAGAAAAGGGGTTAAATTATTATTATCCATATTAATATTAATATATAAAAATTATTTACATATTAAAGCAATTTTCTTATTTATTAAAAGTAAGGTTGTTGTTCTTGTTCTTCTACAGGTGGAGGATTTTGTATATCACAAGATTGCCACAATTCTTCAACTAACAATTTTAGTATAGCATAACTTACTGAAAAAACATCTTTAATTTTATTTCTTCGTTCATTCTCAGTAATATCATTACGTTCATACTCACTTTGCAAGTTATTTAACCCATTGTAGAAATCATAATAATTTCTAATCTTTGGATTAATTGACATTAAATCTGACATTTCTTCTCTACGTTTGTTATTAAAATGATTTTCACTTGTTGCATTGTAATTTTTATATTCAGGAAGAGTCATTGGCATTTTTTCTCCTAAAAGTAAATTAGCATAGTATTGCATCAATGCGTGTGAATCTCGTAATACCTCTATTTTATTATTAAAATCATCTTTTTGGTATTTACAAACATTTTCTATTATTTCAGGAGTAACAGGAACCGAAGCAGTAGATCCACCCATTGTTATATATTAACTATAAAGAAATTAATTTTTAATATAAATTTTACTTAAGATTTTTTATAAAAATGTCACAATCGTAAACTACAAATACAACTATTTTTTGTACTTTAACAATACACATTTACCATCACCTACAATCAATGTAAACTTTTTAGTAAATACTGGTAAATTATCTTTACTATATAAAACAGGATATGGTTCTAAAAGACCATTTTCTAAACAATGTTTTATTCCAACACGCTTTCTAGAATCAGTTTTATATGGAATACAATTAAATGCATTTGTACCGTGTTCCTTTTTAGCAATTGTATAAAAATCTCTAGACATTTTTACCCTTAAACTTTTATAATCATCATTAAATTTATAAATATGAGGGTCGTGATATTGTTTATATAAATGTGTTGTTTCATCATCTTGTTCGCAATCATTTGGTATTATTGTTAAATTTATGGTATAAACATCACCTCGTTCTAATTCGAAACATACATTTTCTTCAACTGTTAAATAATCATCTTTATCGTAATACTTTTTATAATTTGTTATTATATATTTAGATTCAAATGACTTTATCTGACCATCTAAATGTTCATAACTAACAGTATTTTCAACTGGAAAACAACCAACTTCTGTACATTTGCTTTCAATTATAATTTTAATATCATCATTCGTATTACCAGGAATCATTAAATTAGGAATACACTTTGATAATTCTTCCAATAATTGTAAATAACGTTCGCGTTTATCAGGTTCAGGACCTTCACCCGTTCCTTCTAAATCAAGATCTGCTTTATAAATTATAGTTTCACCCAATATACTTATACATCCACCTAAATTAACACCCAAGTCAATTTTTACAACATCGCCATTTTTGATCGTATTAAACTCAGATTGTCCATCTTCGTATATGTAATTTGACACACAATTATTCAAACTTATACTTGTTGGGAATGCAACTCCTTTTACAAGATCTCGTTTATATATCTTTGAACATTCTTCTTTTATACGATTATCACCATATTCATTTAAATCTCTTGTATTTAAAATTTCATTCGTTTGAATTTTATTGATGATCTCATTCATTACAACACCGCAGATTTTAGCACATGTATTGTACTTTGTTAAATCTTGTTCTGATATAATATCAGTTAACATTTATACTATATTTTATTATTAGTTTTTAAATAATATTACAATTAAAAACGAATAAACTTATTTATAGATTATACATTTGCAAACTTTTTAAACCATTTTTTAATATCATTTAGATTTAACCAAACTGATTCAGTATTTCTCTTTGTTATTTGTTCCGGATCAAATACTTCAGATGTTATCAAATTATTTAACAGTAAATTTTCTACATTATCATTAATAACTTCATTTGAAATGTTATCTAATATGAAATCCAAATCTTCTACTTCTATACTTACGTGAGCCTTTAATATATTAGCAATAGACTTTATTTTTTCTAATCTTGTTAGACGTGGGTTTTTATTTATTGATTGTATCTTTTCTTGTACATCAGAATTTTTAACTAATGATTCGCCTAAATTTTTCTTTACATCATATATTTTTATTTTTGAATTGTCAACATCTTTGTTCCATTCGATTTCGTCATTAATAATAGACTTTTTATTAGACAAAAAGTCATCTACATCAGAATAATATTTATTTTCTAAAATTGGAATGGATATAGTTACGTCTACTGTTGTTTTTTTTACTGGCAATACTTCACCAAAATTAGTCAATACTCCAGTATATACATTTTTATCAACTGTTGCACCCAATAATTTTAGTTTTGGTTGGAAATCAGAGCTATCATTGAAATCATCTAACAAGTCAATTACACGATCAATACTTATAGCTTTTTGTTTTATTATAAAATCATCGAATGGTATAGTATGTATTAGATCTAATACACCTGTTTCCTTTATAGGAACTATCAAACCTAATTTTGTAACTAACATATTTATTTTATTGAAGGAATTAACCAATTGGAACCATATTTTATATTCTGTCTTTTCTAATTTACCAATTATATATTCTGCAGAATACAATTCTTCATATGGGTATTTTTCTGGAAATCTATTTTCTTTAGTACAAGATGACAAATAATAATTAACGAATAAATTCACTATACTAGTTGGAGAGTCTGTTTTATCATAATTAAAAACAAAATTTACAACTGGTTGTTTATCTAATATTTGTATTTTTTGAGATTGACGATTCCATCTAGCAGATGAGTTTTCAACTATTATTTCAAAAGAGTTTTGTTTTTTTATCATAATCAAAAAAGGTTTTGTTTTGTCTTGTTGAATATTCAAATTACATACAAGACGCATATCTTCGTATTGAAATGTTGTCTTGGATAATGTTTCAGTATATGGTATATCTATAATTAGTATATTACACCCTAATGCAATTTGTACTAAATCTATTATATCAGTCCAATGAATGACATTTTCACCATTTATAGTATCAATATATTCTTGTAAACTACTATATTTTAAACTAATATTACCATTATTTAATTTTAAAAAGTCTTGAGGATGTTCTGTTAAATAATTAACGAAAAATCGTTTTAATGCATATGTACTATCAATTTTAAGATCAGAATTATCACCTAAAGATTCTACTATACAATTCAAGAATGATAAATGATTTTGATTGACACCCCATCTTAAAAACGCAGATGATGTAGGTTTTAAATATTCATTTAACAAAGTATTCAATCCTGGTTGTAATATACCTTGTCGTTTATAACCTAATAATTTATCAGTTGTAATAATATGTTGTTTAATAATATTACCCTTATCTACCTTTTGAGCTCTATAAACAAGAGGTTGTTTTTCAAAACAACAAGGATAAGATTTTATATTGTAGCCAAATGTATTTTCTTTATCGTGATGTTTACAAGGTTCATCTATGTTATCATTTGTTCTTTTATGCAAATGTGGAATATTTAAACATGTATTCTTTTTGGGTTTTGAGATCAATTGATATAATGGAACTTCACTTAACCAAATTGTTTCTTGTTTATCATTTGTCTCGTCGTTTTCAATTTGTGTTATTAAATTATCATTATGTATGTGTACAAGAGGGAATTCGGCATTTGGATTATCATCCAAATAAAAATATCTAGATCTTGACAAATCCACATTTTCTATATCTTCGGATGTTACACGAATAACAAATGTTGTAAAACGTTTACCTGACGCTTCAATTACTTCTACTTTGAAATTACTAGGTTGAACCTTTATTTCTAAAATATTTGTACTTACAATACTTTCCATACCTTTTCCTGGATATTCAAAACAACAAGGGATATCTCCTGATAAACCAGGATATTTATGTTTACCTGTACCTTCACAAATATACTTGTTACCTTTGTATAACATTACCAATTCAGGATCCTCATTAGGTGTATCATTGTCAATTTTTGGTTGACGTTTCTTTTGACAAGTTATAGATGACATTTTCCCACCAAGCTCTCTAACTAATTTTACATTTTGTTTTCTTTCTTTCAATACAACTTCTATTTCAGAATCATCATCTGAATCTTCGAATATATTAGTTTTTAATTCGCTAGACATTTCAGATATAACCATTATATTATCAACAATCACCTTTAATTGATTTAAATTATAACCACCGTAAATTACAATAGTACTTGAATTTAATTTATAAGGATTATCCTTTACATTTACAGTTATACCTAATCGTTCAGACTCATCGTCCCCATCACGTTTACCAAAACGTTTATAATACATTGATACAATATCCTTGATATCCTTTGAATCAAATATTCTAGATGCTTCAAATTTTGTTAACATTTTTCTAAATTTTGCCTTATTTATCGTCTTTAATGTTTCTAATACAGCATTAACTGATACTAATTTAACAAACATTTTATCAGATGTATATAATCTTTTTGATTTTGTAAAAACACCGTGTAACTGATCTATCAATTCAACTAACATATCTATACAACTTTTTATTTTATTTATGATTACATCAATTGATCTTTGATTATCATCTTCTTCAAAATTTACTTTAACTGTAATAAGACCCATTTCATTAATTGTTATAGTTATATATTTGTTTTGAGGTTTACTTGTTATTACATCTTTTAAACGACATTTTACTACCAAACCTCTAATTTTTTTATAACTAGCTTTTTGTATTTTCTTTTTTTCATTTAAAATCCAAGATTTTATAGAATTTTCATTTAATGTATCTAATAGACGATTATAAATTTTAATTTTTGGGTCACGTCTTGGACTATCATTGTAAGCAATCATTGGTATATCATCTGATAATTCTAACATATTAAATATTTGATACAACTTTATAAATTTACCAGATATACTACTATCATAATCATCTGATTTAAATGTAAATGTCGCAGTTGTATAAATAAAATTTGGTAAACCAGAATCTAAATTTTCATAATATTGGTCAGATTTATAGGAATATACACGTTTATAAAATTCTACAAGCCGTTCGTGTTCTTTTTTATAAGTTTTGGATTCCGAATCGTATTTGTTTTTAATAGTATTAAAAAACTCCTTAATATCTTCCATTATACTATTATTTTCATCGTTGCTGAGAACTGGCATATCTGACGATTTGTTGAAATTAAACATCTTCATCTTTATTACTTTATTTAAATCATCTGGTTTCAAGTCAACAAATTCCTCTACCAATTTATCGTACAAATCAGAAATCATATTATCATCTTGTTTTAGTTTTAAATATAATGCATATGGTTCCAACTCAAACTCCTTATAATTATCACTATTTATAATAGCGAATAGAGATTTTACATATAGAACCGGTTCCAAAGGTAACTTGGAGTAATGAAATAATAAAGAATTAGTATCAGTTATAACTTTATCTATTCCATCTTCATTAATTTCTAATTTTATTAAATTTGGATAATACTGGACTGTTTCCTTGTAAAAATTATCAGTATTTGCAAAAATTTTTGTTTTAATATCAGAAATTGTATCGTCTAATAAAACACCATATTTTTTACCATTTTGATTTAAAGAGTAGTTGATTTCTTTATCAATAATGTTTACACCCAATGTCATAACTTATAATTTACAAAGAAATTAAACTTTTATAAAAACATTAAACTTTTATAAAAATTAAACTTTATAAAACATCTGATAAAGAACTAATGTTTGTAAAGCCACAATGGTTTTTAATAACATCTTATATTTATTCAGTAAATAATCTTTGTTTTATATTATCTTTTACACTATCACAAATACGCATAAAATGTTGTGTAATCTTTGCAACTTGTTCATTTGTTTTGAAACCAGTAGCTATGACATTTCCACTTTGAAATATTAAAAATGTTATATTTATACACGTACATTTATTTGTACAAGGACAAATACCTATCTCATCACATTTATTTAATGGTACTTTATATAAGAATTTTATACCAGAATAAGATTCTGGTTTATACTTGCATATATAATTCATTTGAATTAGACGTTCATAAAAACGTTGTCTATTAATTTTGTAATCAATTGTAAAATAAACATTCATACAATTAACGTTTAAATCAATAGTATTCTCTAGTTGATCGTCTGTCAAAGCATAATCGCTATTATAAAAAGGATTACATTCGTATTGTATTTCTTGAATATCTTCTACAGATTGCAAATCAGTAATTTTTGACTTATCAATATCATAATTTATTTTTCCAATAATTGTATCATTATTATAATAAATCAAACCATTTTCAATGTCGAAAAAGATATTATTGTTTTTTTTGTAAAATTTGTGTCTATTTTTCAACAATTCAATACGTGTATATCCTATATATTCACCATTTAAATTATGTATAAAATGACGTCTTTGAGTTTCCATTTTTTGTGTTATAAACATATTAGTTTTTGAATCTATAACATAGTCTTTTTTGTTAATGACATAATGTTTATTTTGCCAATCTTTACAATGACCGATTATTGTTTTAGAATCATAAGAGTAAACTAAATGATCTTTGTCAACCAAAACACCATTTACATCTTTTGTTAATAATATAGTATCTTTATTTTTAGTTAAAGTCTGCAATTTATCATAAATCTTACGTGTTACTGTTGTACCTTCAGTAATAGATTTACAACCTGTCAAATGTAAACTACCATTTCCAAACAATTTTACATTTACATTGTTACCAGAATTGTTTAAAATGATAGATATCTGATTATAAAATAATGTCTTTTTAATCTTTTCAGCATCCTTTACTTTTGCCTTTTTATAAATGGTAGTAGAATATTTACCTTTCATAATACTCAAATCAGCATAATTATATTTAATACCTATTATTTCATCATCAATATCTAAATACTTTCCAATATTAGTCAAATTTAATTGGCAATTTGGCAATTTTGTTGATAAAGTTATAGTAGAAATTTTAACATCTAACGGCATTGTTAAATAAGGTAATTATTTAATATTCAATTTCTTTAAATACATTTTTTATTTAAACATTTTTAAAAGACTTTTTTATTTGTTAAATATATTATAAATGCAGGTTAACGATTTGGTTATATTAACAATTTTCTTATTTGTGTTATACTTTTTATTAGCAAAAACGAAAGAAGGTTTGGATGCTGTTATGGTAACAAATGCTTTTTCTGATTTACGTTGTATAAGTGATAATTTACCAATAGTAAGATTAATAGATAACAAATCGCTTCAATGTTTAAGTAAATCTGGAGGAGATACTCAAAATTGTATGACTAGAGATGATCTTAAAATTCCAGCTAATGTAAAATGCAATGATATTAATACATACTTGGTTAAGGAAATTCGTAATAAAAATTCACCTGTAAGAGGAGTATATGACAAATTAGAAAGTGATGTAGATTATAATCTTTTAACATGTAACCCAGATGGTTTAAATAATGCTGGACATTGGTGTGGTCAAACATACAATGTTATAAAAAATGAAAAATGTACATCTAATGAAGGAAAGTTTGGCGTTTGGGTAAATCCTTGTAAACAAATGCCAGAATACGCGGGACTACCACCAGCTGGATCAACAACTTTAACTACTACTAGATCTGAAATTCTTGAAGCTAGAGCTCAAGCAAAATTAAACAGTGATATATCAAGAAATAAAGCATTGTGTGGAGCTACACAGCCTTGCAGAGATGAATTATCTGTAGCATCAGGAAGAAGTGGTGTACAATGTACGTTTAAAAATGAAGGAGATGGAAATGTTTCTATATTTGATAAACGTACTAATACAAAAGTATGGGAATCTGGTACAGGAGGAAAAGGTACATCACCATACAAAGTCGTATTACAAACAGATGGAAACATGGTTTTACAAGATAAAGATTCAAAAACTATATGGGAATCTGGTGCTAGAGGAACATCTACATCTAAATTATACAAAGCAAATTTGTTAGATAAATCAGGAAAATGTGTTTTAGAAATTACAGACAAAGATAATAAATTTATTTGGCGAACACCTAATTAAACAAAAACAAGCTTGTAAAATTTTCATTATTTATATTATAATGAAAATTAAAATAATTTAAAGATAAAAAAGATAAAATATAAACTAAATGACAAAAATAATTGATTGTTTTATATTTTACAATGAACTTAAAATGTTAAAATTAAGATTAACAGAGTTATATGATACAGTAGATTATTTTATTATTGTAGAAGCAAAACATACTTTTAAAGGTAATGAAAAGGAATTATTATTTGAAATGAACAAAGAACAATATAAAGAGTTTCTACCAAAAATAATTCATTTAGTTGTAGATAATATGCCAAATACACATAACGCATGGGATAATGAACATTATCAAAGGCGCTATATAGATAATGGTATTAAAAGTTTAAATTTGAACGATGATGATATTATAATTATAAGTGACTGTGATGAGATACCAGATACTAACACTCTTAACACTATTAGAAATTCAGATGTAAACAACATGTATAGTTTAGAAATGGATTTCTATTATTACGATTATACATGTAAATTTACAAATAAATGGTATCATCCTAAAATATTACCATATTCAGTATATAAAATGTATAATAATCCACAAAAAATAAGAATGTCGTCAAACTGTAATAGTATAAAAAAAGGAGGATGGCATTTGTCATATTTTGGAGATATTAATTTTATAAAAAATAAAGTAAAAAATTTTGCACATCAAGAGTATAATAATGACAATATATTAAACGATAAACATTTAACAGAAAGTATAGAAAAAGGAAAGGTATTTTTTCCATACAATCAGAGTAGTATAGTAAAAATTAACATAAGTGATAACAAGTATTTGCCTAAAAATTACAAAATACTCTTGTAAATCAAATGTCGTAATATAAAAAATTTTCAATTGATACATGTGACTGAAGCAATAAATTTATATGATAAACACTTATACTTGATAATACATGCCAAATTGCGTGAAGTTGCAATGGTTCTAAATATTTACAAAACATATTTTCTAAACACCAAATTACAAGACTTAATCCATACATATAAATACCAACATTTGTAACAAAATTTAATCGCTTCCTTAAATCAAGATATTTTTTAATCTTTGTTTGAACAATATTCATTAAAACAGAGTCGGTTAACTCATTATTTTTTTTGAATCTATTATAAAGATTTATCCCCATTGTACTCGATATCATTTTTCTTGATTTTTCCATCATTCTTTGTCTTTTCAACATATCTTGTCTAACGTAGATCTTTGAATAAACTATATGATTCAAATTTTTTGATAATTTATACAAAATGAATAAAAGAGCAACTTCTGATATTTTTAATGTTAAATGAAAAGTTACTATTTGCAAACTAGGATGTATAAAATAACTTACTATTATGACTGGTACCATTCTATAAGAATATTTTAAAGCAGAATGTAATCTACTATACTCTTCCATATTTACAGATTCATAACTTATTTTCAATGATATCAATAAACCTACATATTCATTAGCTAATAAAATCATTGGTAGCTCATCTAATAATTGAAATGGATAATATAAAGTACCATGAAATAACATTGTTCCTATACCTACAAATACTAGTAGTGCAGATATTTTTACAAACGATATTTTGTAACGACTATTTTTTTGTATCCAATCATAATTATTTTTATAGTATAAAACCCCTGATAAAATTAAACATACTCCTGTCAACGTATTCCAATATTCAGCTACATATTCTGATAAAATATAATTTTGCTCACACCAATCGACAGTACTTGGTAAATCAAACATATGCAAATGTATTTTCTTAATTCATAATTATATGAATTTTCATTTTTTTATTATAAATATATATTTTTTGATTAAACTTTTTTTAAATATGTATATTATACAATAAGATAATGTCTCACTTCTCATTTACACGTTCATCTTATGACAAATGTGCTATAGAAAAAAAAGATCAAGAAAGCCAAGCACCTTATCGTTTAGTTACAGATTCTGAAGTTGCTGAATCTAAAGGTGTCTGTTTTCAAAGTACTTCTCCATTTATGCAAAATCCATATAGAAGTGTACCAGCTCATTCTATTGATATAGAAAGTGATCTACGAGGTCACCAATTCCAAATTTCTAAATGTCCAACTCATAAATACGACCCTTCAAGATCAAACGTTTTTAAAACTTCAATAAACGAATGTAAAGACAATGGACTTGTACCAGAATATACTAGATTAAATAAATCTTGCAATGTTTTTAGTGGTGTTAGTATTAACCGTTTCCATCCACTTTGTGAAGATGTTCAGGAAACTAACAAAATTCATAGCAATTCTTATATCGGAACAAATACACGTTTGCAAATTAAAGATGCATTCAAACAAAAAAGATAAGTAATTATTCACCATTTATAACAGCGTAAAATGTAGGTTTTTGTAAATTATATACATTACAAAAATCTTCTACCCTATTTTTAAATTCATTACTAAAAGAATTATAATCCTCAACTTTCATTCCAATAAACGGATAATCCCAACAATTATTGTCAAATCCAACAGTTAGTTGATGTTTTTCTAAAAAGTCCAACATTAAACTAAAAGCTATATCATCTGAAAATTCTTGACTAAAGACAATATGAATTCCTTCTTCATCATCACTATCATATGGTACTTCGTAATTGTGTTTTTCATTTAACATAAAATTTTTTACCCATTTACGTTTTTCTATTAAATTGAACCTTTCAACCCAATCTTTAATACTATAACTAACTTTTGGCCCATACATTAAAATACTATCACCACCCATTTATAACAAGTTTCAAATTTATTAAATTCAATTTTTTTAATAAATATACAAATGGTTTTAAAAAATTAAAGATTATCAAAAATCTTACGAAAATTTTGAGATTTATTACTTTTAGACATTTTTAGTTTATCTTTTTCTAATACAGATTCTTGAATTGCTTCAGATTCTTGAATTGTTTGTTGTTCTGAATGTGATTGTTCTGAATCTGATTGTTCTGATTGTTCTGATTTTTTTGGTTTTTCTTCGACATCAATAATAGTGTACTTTGCAAATAAAGCCTTGATATAAGACTCCAACTTTGATTGTTCTAATTCGTCTAATTCGTCTAATTCGTCTAATTCGTCTGCTTCGTCTAATTCTTGTAAAATGATTTCTTCATTTTTAAAGAGTTTAGTTAATGAATAGTTTGTACTTTTATTATATAAATACCAAGCAGCACCGAGAAATCCAAATATCGTAATTGTACCTGATGTTTTTCCAATACCTTTTATAAATGATGCAAATAATTCTTCTTTAATACACATTATATAGAATATTTCGAGAAAAATTTCGTGCTTTTTAAACACACCATTTAATTTTTTATTTATTCGCAAAAAACAATAATACTTTTTATATACGTATATTAATGAGTAGTTTTAGAAATCCTACAAACAATAATCTTAATATAACAAATTCTGTCAAACAGATTTTTATATCTCAAAAAAATACAGGATATTTGTTTGATTTGATTGTTTCTAAAATATTAAAATCAAAACCCCAATATCAACCAGTTTTATTCAATTATATTAACAAGTATAAGGAAAATATTATTCAACTACAAGACCTTTTATTTAATGATTCATTTCTAAAAATATACCAAAAAATGGAGTCTTCTGGCAATATAGATTTTGAAGAAATTCTTATAGAATTAAATAAGTTAACAGTATTAAAATTTGAACAGATGCTAACCAATGATCTTGCGGACAAATTTACACAAAATAATCTCGAAACACTATCGCAATCTAACTTACAACAATCTAACTTACAACAATCTAACTTACAACAATCTAACTTACAACAATCACAACCACAATTTCAACCCCAATCACAACCACAATTTCAACCACAATTTCAACCACAACAAACAACAATATCTAATCAAATGTATTATGCCAATTCATACAAAGAAGATGATATATCAGTT
>Ga0208133_1000091_pt1 | contig 33977 bp, 54 predicted proteins | sample ColrivemetaGS535_FD_187595 | JGI IMG/M metagenome (GOLD analysis project Ga0208133, IMG submission 187595) | Estuarine microbial communities from the Columbia River estuary, USA - metaG S.535 (SPAdes) (version 2) | ecosystem: Environmental > Aquatic > Marine > Intertidal zone > Estuary | place... | reverse complement strand
TGCTAGAAAAGTATTAGAACTTTATGCTACAAGTACAGGTGCAAAAGTATCTTCATCTTATGTCGGTGCTTCATCTTATGGTAGTTTAGAATTATTAACTTCAGGATTGCCAAGACTAACCATAGCCTCCACAGGCGGTGTAACTTTGACAGGTGCTTTGAACGGGACTAGCGCTACTTTTAGTGGATTGCTAACTGCGATCCCAACGGCAACAACTTTGGTAAGAGCAGCTACTTTTGGCAATACTTCAACAAATGCTTTATCTGCTGCATCTATTGGTTTTAATTTAGGTGGTGGTGATTTTGGTGCAATAGAGGTAGGTTACAATAGCAATAGTCCATACATGGATTTCAAGGTAGGTGCTTCATTGACTCAATCATTAAGACTAGCCTCAACAGGCGCGGCTACCTTCTCAAGCAGTGTGGATGTTTATACCAATTTGGTAACTACAGGCAATGGGTCAAGTAGTGTGTTGACAATGTTCAATACCACAGGCACAACTGATGGAGCAGCGATTGGCTATAATACGGCAATGAGATTTGGCACAGTTACAGGTGTAAATGCAGCAGGATTTACCGAACGAATGCGTATTACTAGCGGCGGCAACGTAGGCATCGGCACGGCTAGTCCTGCGGCTAAACTTGATGTGAGAACAGGGGTTGCGGGAGCATTGGTAAACTTTACGGATGGGGTGGCGCAGACATTCCAAGTAAGCACAACAAGCACGGGAATAGATATTTCAAATCCGAACTCGGGATATATATCTTTTTCGAATACTTCCGAACGTATGCGAATCACCTCAAGCGGCAACGTTGGGATTGGCACGGCTAGTCCTACATCTTTATCGGGATACATACTTCAAACAATAAATGGTGCATCAGGTTCATTTACTGAATATCAAGAAAATGGAACTAACACATTTCGAGTAGGTTCAGATATTGGAGCAGGTGGATTCTTATTTACACAAGGGGCTTTACCAATTAGATTCGGGACAAATGGAAGCGAAAGAATTAGAATCACTTCCGCGGGTCTTGTTGGCATAGGAACGAGTAGTCCGGCCGATTCCCTTCACATAGCATACAATGGGGCGGCATCTTATTCCGCGGCTTTATGGACAAATTCAAGTTCAACGGCGAATCTTTATGTAGGTGTTGCGGGTAGTGGTGTAGCAAATACATCATTGAGAAACAACGCCTATGTAATGAATGCCTCGGCTTCGGCTTTGGTTCTTGGTACATCGGACAACGAAAGAATGCGCATCACTTCGGGGGGGGTTGTTCTTGTAAATAGAACTACTACTTTAAACAATGGCTTTTTTGAAGTAAACGGAGACGGATCGAGATCGGGTGTGGCTTGTAATCAAATATCAACTGCTTCATCGGCTCAAATTTATTTCAGTAATCCAAACGGAATAGTAGGTTCCATTTTCTCAAGTGGATCTGCTACTTCTTATAATACATCATCCGACTACAGATTAAAGGAAAATGTAAATCCCGTACAAAATGCACTTTCTGTATTGACTCAGTTAAAGCCTTGCACTTTCAATTTCATTGCAGATGCAGATGAAGAGGTAATGGGCTTTATTGCTCACGAGGTGCAGGAGGTAATCCCTCAAGCGGTAACGGGTGAAAAGGATGGATTCAAAATTAAAGAAGTAGAGGTATCCCCTGCGGAACTAGATGAAGAAGGAAACATCATCACAGAGGCGGTAATTGAAGAGAAAGAAATACCTGTTTACCAAGGCATTGACCATTCCAAACTAGTGCCTCTTTTGGTGGCAGCAATACAAGAACTTAAAACAGAAATAGATTCACTTAAAAACCAAATGCAATGAAAGTAACACTAACAGAAGACCAAATCAAAATGCTAGAAGCATGGGCGCAAGAGTTGCCTACTAAGTACGGGATGTCCTTCATCCAATTCCTAGCACAGCAAGTGCAGGAGCAGAACCCGAAGGAAGAAGCAGAGTAGTAAACATGGGGAATCAAAACGATTCCCCTAACCTTTAAAAACCCACACCAATGGCTGAAGAAAATAAGATAATCCTTGACGCAGATGTCAAACCTTTAAAGAAACAATTAAAGGAGGCTACGCTAGAACTTCAAAACGCAAGGCAGAAGTTTGGAGATCTAAGTACGGAAGCCGTTAATGCTGCAAAGAAGGTAGCGGGTATCAGGGATAGTATTGAAGATGCAAACGAGCAGGCGCAACAGTTTGATCCGGGCAAAAGATTTCAGGCATTAACTACGGCAGCCTCCACAGCAGCAGGTGGAATAGCAGCAGCACAGGGGGCACTTGCTTTATTCGGTTCTGAAAGTAAAGATGTTGAAAAGGCTTTGCTAAAAGTACAGGGCGCAATGGCTTTGTCACAAGGGCTATCCCAACTGAAAGACATTGGAAAAGTAGGGGATCAGTTAACTACTGCTTTCAAAGGATTAACCGTAGGGGTAAACGGATTCAAGAAGGCTTTGATATCTACAGGCATTGGTGCTTTGGTGGTAGCGGTCGGTCTATTAGTAGCCTATTGGGATGACATCCTAGCCTTAGTTGGCGGGGTATCTACAGAGCAAAAGAAACTAAACGAGGCTACAAAATTAGACCTTCAGGCACAGACTGATAAACTAGATGCGATAGATGGGCAGGCTAACCAATTAAAGCTACAAGGAAAAACTGAAGAAGAAATCCTTGAAATGAAGATAGCCCAAACTGCTGAGGCTATAATGGCAGCGGAAGTAAACCTACAGAATGCTAAAGCAACTAAACAAGCGCAGATAGATGCGTCCAAAAGAAACCAAGAAATATTAGCAGGGCTTTTAGCCTTTCTTTCTTTGCCTATTACTGCGATCCTTGGGACAGTTGATTTGATTAGTTCAGGATTAAAGCAGCTAGGGATACTAGAAGAGTCTACTACTTTGCTAGATGATAGCACTAAATATCTTGCATCTTTTGTATTCGATCCTGAGAAGGTAGCAGCCGAAGGCGATCAGGTAATCAAAGAAGCGGAGGGAGCACTTAATAAATTAAAGGAACAAAGCGCAGGCTTTACATTATCCCAACAGGAGGCACAAAAAGCAGCGGGAGAAAAGGCATCTGCGGAAAGAGAAAAGCAAAGCCAAAAAGAAGCGGAAGAACTAGCTAAGTCAAAAGAAGATGAAGCTAAGATGCTTGAAAAACAGGCACAAGATGAAGCAGCATTTCAAAAGCAACTAAACGACATTCGTACAAAGACTAGACTTGATGGCATCAAAGATGAAAATGAAAAAGCTAGGCAACAGATTCTTGATGAATTTGAAAAACAAAGACAGGAGATTCTTCAAAATGACAAACTAACTTCTGATCAAAGAACCATTCTTAAATTAGAATTAGCAACACAAGAACAGCAGGCACTAGCAGCATTTCAGCAAACCTTAGACGAAGCAAATGCAATCAAAGAAATCGAAAAGCTAGATGCAGAAATGGTAAAGGCTGCAAATGATTTTAATTTACAAAAGGATTTTCTAGATCAAAAACAGGCTTTAATAGACTCCCAGTATGCAGCGGATCTGATTTCTCAAGCTGATTATAACGCAGCAACCGAAGCAAATACAGATGCTAGAATTGATTTAGATAAAAAAGAAAAAGAGGCTAAAATGGCAAATGCCTCTCAGATTGCAGGTCTACTTGGAAATCTATCAAGCCTAGTAGGAAAAGAAACGGCAGCAGGTAAGGCTTTTGCAGTTGCACAGGCTACAATCGACACCTATCTATCAGCTAATAAAGCCTATCAGTCTATGGTAGGTATCCCTGTAGCAGGCCCTGCTTTGGCAGCAGTTGCAGCGGGTGTAGCTGTGGCGGGTGGAATAGCTAATGTTCGTAAGATCATGAGCACAAAAGTACCGGGAGGCGGTGGCGGTGTATCTGCCCCTTCTATTTCTGGTGCTGCTCCTGCGGTTACTTCAGCAGTTCCAACTTTGGGAACTAGCCCTGTGACTGCCTTGGGAACTATGATGCAGAACCAACCTCCAATCAGAGCCTATGTGGTAGAAAGCGAAGTGACAGGCACGCAGAAGCGGGTGGCCGATATTGAACGAAGGGCAGGCTTTTAATATTTAAAGACATGATGGATAAATTACCACTTTATAAAATGTTTATTGCTGACGATTTCGAAGGCGAAGAGGAAGTAGACTTTGTAGCCTTGGTGGAAAGCCCTGCAATCCAAAGAAACTTTCTAGCCTTTGCGGAAGGTCTGCCACATTACACGGCAGACGGTGAACTATACACAGGGCCAACACATAAAGACGCAAGCGGTCGACTAATGACGGGGGCAGTTCATACAGAAGATAGCGAGTACCTATATCACAAAGGAGAATTTAAAAGCTATGCCGACTATCCAGATGGGGTAAAAGGCAATGCAAAAAACGTTCTTGAATATACAGAAGCAAATGGGTGGGGATCATGCGGTACTCCTGTAGGAAAGCAGCGGGCGAATCAACTAGCAAACGGTGAACCTATTTCTTTAGACACGATCCAGAGGATGTACAGCTACTTGAGTAGACATGAGGTAGATCTCGAATCTTCCACAGCCTACGGGGATGGGTGCGGAAAATTAATGTACGACGCATGGGGCGGAAAGGCTGCCCTTGGGTGGTCAAGAAACAAGCTAAGAGAACTGGGTCAATTAGAAGAAGATTTCAGCACTAAGCTAACCTTTGCGGTACAGGATGAAGACCAAAGAATTGTTAGTGGGCCTTTAATGATTGCCGATCTACCTATCTACCGAAAGGATGAAGAAGGCGAATACTATGTGATGTTCACAGGTGAGCAGATCAAGAAGATCGTGCAGCGGTTTTTCAAAAAAGGCTATCAGGCAAAGGTCAACATTGAACACGGCAAAAAGGCCGAAGGAGTTTATATGTTTGAAAGCTACATTATTGATAGGGAAAGAGGGGTTAACCCTCCTACAGGTTTTGAAGATGTGGCAGACGGGTCTTGGTTCGGTAGCTTCAAAGTAGAAAATGAGAAACTTTGGGGCGAAGTAAAAGCAGGGACTTTTAAAGGCTTCAGCGTAGAGGGTTTATTCCGTTACGAAAAGGCAGGAATGATCGTGCAAAAAGAAGAACAGATCATGTCACAAATTTTTAAAATTTTGAGTCAAATTGAACAAGAATAACTAACTAAATATTTACAATTATGAACGCAAAAGAAGCACTAGTACAGATTAAGCAACTTCTGTTCTCAGAAGCAGAAAAGAAAGTAGCCTTCGCTTTGGTAGAAGGTAAGCTAGTAGATGGCACAGCGGTTGCCTACGATCTTGAGGCAGGTGATATTTTCGTAATTGGTGAAGATGGGGTTCAGATCCCTGCACCTGTTGGAGAACATCAACTAGAAAGCGGTGAAATCGTAATCGTAACTGAAGCAGGTAAAATCGCAGAGGTTAAAAGCGGTGAGCCAAAAGTAGAAATCGAAATCGAAGCAGCGGAAGTACCAGCTGAAGATGAGCCTAAGAAGGATGAGGCTATGGCCAAATTCGAAGAGGCCATGGGATACCTTGAAAAAAAGGTAGAAGAACTAAGCGCAAAAGTTAAGGCGATGGAAGACAAAGCAGAAGATGTGAAAGAAGCGGTGAAACTATCTGCTGAGATTCTTGAATCATTTGCAAAAGAGCCAAGCGACAAAGCAATCACTGCTCCTAACCAATTTGCAAAGCAATTAAAAACAGAAAAAAACGATAGATATAACAACCTTCAAAAAGCATTTTCAACACTTAAAAAATAAACGACAATGGCATTAGACCTTTCAGCATTAACTAACTATGTAAAAGAGAACGAATTGCAGTTGACTTCAGCTGCTATCTTCTCAGCAAAAACAGCTTCTTTGATTGAAGCACTTGGCAACGTTCAGGTGGGTATCAAATCCGCTGAGACTATCAACATCATGACTACCGATGCGGTATTCCAAGCAGGTGGTACTTGTGGATTTAATTCTTCAGGAACTACTACTATCACACAGAGAACCATTACAGTAGGTAAAATCAAAGTACAAGAAAGCATCTGCCCTAAGGCATTTGAAGCTAAGTACACTCAGAAGGCTTTGAGAGAAGGATCTACCTATGACTACATGGCTTACGGTGCTGAATTCTCTGCACAGAAAGTAGAGCGCATTGGTGCTGCTTTGGAAACTGCTATTTGGCAGGGGGATACAGGAAGCGGAAACGCTCAACTTAACAAATTCATGGGCTTTGGTACAATCATCAACGCTCTAGGTTTTGGTGGTGCAGGTGATCCTATCAATGGAAACTCTGCCAATGTTACTACATTGACTACTTCTACTGTAATCGCTGCTGTTGATGCAGTATTCCTTGCACTTCCTGCTGCCCTTTTGGACAAAACAGATGTAGTAATCTTCTGCGGTAATGATACTTTCAGAGAATATGTGATTGCCTTGAGAAATGGTAACCTATTCCACTATCCTGTAGATGCTGCAAACATGGAATTGATCGTACCAGGAACAAATGTGAAGTTGATCGGTGTGAACGGATTGAACGGAACTGACTACCTAGTAGGATTGTCTATGTCTAATATGTACCTAGGTACTGACCTTTTGAATGAGCAAGATCGCTTCGAACTGTTCTATGCAAAAGAGGCGGACGAAATGAGATTTGTAGTTGAGTTCAAGCTAGGTGTACAACTTGCCTTCCCTGACGAAGTAGTGTTCTGGAAGAAGTACGTTGCGCCTTAAATAAAATCGGGGAAGATGGTTGCGTCTTCCCCTTCACTTTATAAAATTATAAAAATATGCCTTGTGCTTTAACTCAATCTTACACGCTTGATTGCAAAGATTCTATCGGCGGTTTAACGGCCGTATTCTTCGCACCTTATGAAGATTTGAACGTGGTAACTGTAGCAGCCGGAGTAGTGACTACTTTAACTATGGATGCAGGTAAGAAGTTTTACAGATATGACCTTGTAAAAGAATCTTCAAACTTTGCAGAGGCTGTAAATACCAACGTGCAAAATGGTACTATTTTCTATACCCAAACACTCGAAATTATTCTTAACAAATTGCAGGTAAATACCAGAAACGAAATTGTGCTTTTGGGAAAAAACAGAGTTGCAGCTATTGCAGTAGATAACAACGGGGAAAATTGGTTTTTGGGAATAGGTTATGGTTTGGATCTAACAGGTGGAGGTAGTGCTTCAGGTACTGCTTTTGGTGATAGATCAGGATATACTTTGACCTTCACAGGTAACGAGAAAGAACTCTGTCCAAAAGTGACAGCAGTCATTCCTATCGTCTAATAATATTTGGTTTATAGGTTAGATGTGAAAGCACCCTCGGTTCTGGGGGTGTTTTTTTTTGTGTACATGGGTGGCTGTTTTTGTATTTATAATTATGGTGATAATTACGAAGGGTTCAAATAGTGTAATCTATATCCCCTTATTTGATAAGCGACTTACGAGCAGCAATAGCTATATCTTTTTATTTGAGCATGAGGTAACAAAGGAGCAAGTAACCTTGACTCTTAGCGATACTAGCCCATTCAAAGAAAGGTATTCAAAATTTGCCATCACTCAGGCATCATTTACCACAGGCACTGTTGGGTTCTGGAGGTATAACGTTACTCAATCGGGAAGCGGTAGTACAGTAATCGCCACAGGCAAAATGGAATTGACGGCAGTTAATTTGTCAACTGCGGGAGTGGTGAGATATAACGGGTACAATGGTAATTATAAAACATATACCACAACATGATAAAATTTCTAAAATTTGACGATGTGCCTTTGCCTATTTACAAGGAAGTAAAGGGGAAAGACTACATTTTTTATGGTGAGCGGAATGACTACCCTAACTACCTACTCAGGATCTACAATAACAGCGCAAAGCATAACGCAATTGTCACTGGGAAGGTAGACTACATCTGCGGTAACGGGTGGACTGTGAAGGCTGAAGACGAAATGCAGAAGGCCAAAGCCTTTGGAATTATTGATCGGGTAAACACCAAAGAAGAAAGCCTAAACGAAGTCACTAACAAGCTTGTCACGGACTTAACTATTTTCGGGGGATACTATCTACAGGTGATATGGACTAAGGCCACAGGCGAGATCGCAGAACTATACCATGTAGATTACTACAAGGTAAGAACAAACGCAGACAATAGCGAGTTTTATGTCTCAGATAATTGGATCAAAAACGATAATGTAAATCCTCGGCCTGATTACGAAACTTACCCGGCTTTTAATCCTAACAATACCACAGGAACTCAAATACTTTACTTTAAAGAATATCGTGCGGGGGTAAATACCTACTCTTTGCCTGACTATCGGGGGGCTATCAGCTATATCGAACTAGATATAAGCATAGGTGAGTACCACTTGAACACCATAAACAACGGGATGTTCTCAAGTAAGCTAATTAACTTAAACGGGGGCAAGGTAAGCCAAGAGGAAGAAGACAGAATCGAGCGACAATTCCAAAACAAATTTAGCGGAAGCAAAAATGCGGGTAAGTTTATGCTAGCGTTTAACGATAGTAAAGAGAACGAACCTTCCATCATTGACCTATCAGGTACTGAACTTGACAAGCAATTTGACCTGCTTAATAAGAGCGTACAGCAGGAGATTTTTACAGGTCACAAGATCACAAGCCCTATGCTTTTTGGTGTTAAAACTGAAGGACAATTAGGGGGCAGAAGCGAAATGCGGGAAGCCTATCAGCTATTCCAGAACACCTATGTAAATGCAAAGCAAAGAGCGATTGAAGAGACGGTTAATTACCTTTTTAAGTTCAATGACATCATTGCTGATCTTGAATTAAAACCTACCGAGCCTATCTCTTTTGAATTTAGCGAGGCGATCATCTCAGCTAACATGACTCAGGATGAGATCAGAGAAAAGCTAGGCCTTGCACCTATCGAGAAGAAAGAAACCGCAGGAGCGCAGGACATCATCAATTCATTGAACAGCTTATCGCCTTTGATTGCTACCAAGGTAGTAGAAAGCATGGATGTAAACGAACTCCGCAGCTTGATCGGGTTACCTTCACGTTCTGAAATTGTAACCCCTGAGAACATAGGCGAAGCACCTGCCCCTACTACTGTAGAAACTATTCAACTTTCATGCAGCCATACAGAAAAGGACGATGAAATCCTTAGCTACTTTGAAGGAAAAGGGGTGAGCAAAAGCAAGTTTAAAATCATCCAGAATGACAGGCTAGTTTTTAACAGCATGGATGAATTTGTGAAGCAGGATCTATTTGCTGAATACCTTTTGAATGAGGTGCAGAAAAAAATCATAACTCAGATCCAAAGAAATGAGAATGTGACCGTGCCACAAATCGCCAAGGCGGTAGGTATAGATGAAGCTTCTGTGATCTCAAGAATCAACACCTTGATAGATGATCAGGTTCTAGTAGAAAAAATCAGCCGTGAAGGATTGATCACAAGATCCGTAACCCGTACAGGTGAGGCGGCTATTAAAAGGCTTCAACCTGTGACTTCATTCAAGGTGCTATACAGCTATGAAGAAAGGCCAAACGTACCAGCAGCAGCTAGCGGAAGCCGTCCCCTTTGCGAGAAACTATACAAGGGTGGCGATAGCCTTTTATTTACCCGTGAAGAAATCCAAAACATCTCAAACCAACTAGGCTATTCCGTTTTTCAGCTTTGCGGTGGATGGTATACTAACCCAAATACAGGGGTAAGGACACCGTTCTGCCGTCATGAGTGGAGACGCAATGTAGTAGTAGAAAAGACATCACGATGAGCGCAAATGTACTAATGATTTCGGAGCAGTCCTTCAAGGATTTCACTGTAGCTTCCGCAAATATTGACCTGAAAAATGTAACTCAGGTGATCAAGATGACTCAGGATAGGTATATCCATCCGATCTGCGGAACTGCACTTTATGATAAGATCCTTTCTTTGATCCTAGCGGGTACAATTACTAGCGGAGGGAATGCAGTCTACAAAACTTTACTAGATAGCTATCTAACGGACACCCTTTTTAATTATGTGCTAGGTGAATTGCCGATGGCTATGCAGTACAAATTTGTGAATAAGGGAGTAGTGAAACGCAAGAGCGAGAACATCACAGAGCCTACCTTTGCAGAGTTGCAATCGATTAGCCAATACTACAAAGGGTACGCTGAATGGTATGCGGAAAGATGTATTAACTACCTATGTGCAAACAACACCCTGTATCCTGAGTACTTGAATCCGGGTAGTGATGTGACTACGATCCAGCCTGTGAGCAATCAATACAAGGTAGCTATCAACTTGGGCAGTGGGGACTATGAAGATTACAGGCCATATTCAGAAAGATACCAAGGTAACCGCTACAAAAAACCATTCTAAAAATGGCTTACAGCAAGAACGAAAAGAAACTAAAAGAATTCTTATCCAAACAAGATGACCCTAGCAAATCTAGTAGCAAAATTAAAAGCAATCCAAGAAGCACATCCGATGATTCGGACATTCGGAGAGGGTGATATTTATGACTACACAGACAACGGGGGTGAAATTGTCTACCCTGTTTTTTGGACGGTTGTAAGACCTTCGCAGTATTCAAATACTACTATGCGCTACAGGTTGGTGCTTCTATTTGCGGATCTACTTACCGAAGATAAAAGCAATAGGCTTCAAGTTCAAAGCGATCAGCTTCTTGTGGCCTTGGATGTTTTGGCAAAGCTAAAATTAGATAATACCTATTCGTTTAATACACCTCCACAGGCATCAGTTGAATTCTTCCAAGAGCGCTTCGATGACTTTGCAGCAGGGGTGAGTATTGATATCGAAATCACTGCACCAATACCTTTAAACCTTTGTCAAATACCTGTAATCGCTTAACCATGACCATGATCGAAAAAGATGCTGTCGGCATACCTTCTACTTTAATAGCCATATTTGCAAACGTGACCACTATAGCAGGTCTTCAATTTGTAAACGTGATTTTTACTTTGATCATTTCGATCCTGTCAATCGTTTACTTAATTTATAAAATAGGTAACGAAAGAAAAAAGAATAAAGACAATGGCAAAAGCTAAGGCGGTAGCGCAGATCAAAATTACCTTTGGCAAAAGGCGAAACGGTAAGGCAAAAAAAAGCTATTCAAAAGCATTAAACAAACCTAAAAAATACAGGGGACAGGGAAGATGAAAAAGTTTTTGGATTGGGCAAAAGGATTTTTAAGTGAAGGCGGTGAAGCATCTAGCAAAAGGCTTGTTGGTGTAATTAGCGCAATCGCTTTGTCTTATACCCTTATAAGAAATCAAAACGAACCTTTAGTCTATTCGGTTGCTGCCCTGTCTGCTGCTGCTTTGGGGATTACGGCTGCCGAAAAGATATTTAAAAAACCTACAGACAAAAATGAAAATCAGTCCTAATTTAAACCTTGCCGAAATAACCAGGAGCGATACGGCCAAGCGTCACGGCATTGACAACACACCAACGGCCGAGCATTTGGAAAATTTTAAGTTACTAGCGGACAAAGTTTTTGAGCCAATAAGGGAGCATTTTAAAACGCCTATTTTTATTTCTAGCGGTTACAGATCAAAAGCTTTAAATGATTTTATAAAAGGAAGCGCAAGCTCCCAGCATTGCAAAGGCCAAGCCATTGACATCGACATGGACGGCAGCAACGGCGAAGTTACCAACAGGATGGTTTTTGATTATATAAAAAATAAGCTTGATTTTGACCAGTTGATTTGGGAGTTTGGAACGGATTTTAATCCTGACTGGGTCCACGTTAGCTATTCTAAAACAGGAAATAGAAAGCAAAAGCTGAAGGCCGTACGGTCTGGAGGTAAAACCACCTATCTACCTATTTAATGGAACTAACCAAAATTGCAAGGAATGTGCATTGCCTTTCCCTAAGCAAGGAGGAAAACAGAGTAGCCCTTTTGTCTGACATTCATTGGGATAATCCAAAGTGTGACAGGGAGATGCTCAAGCGACATCTTGACTACTGCCTAGAAAATCAGATACCTATCTTCATTAATGGGGATTTCTTCTGCTGTATGCAGGGGCGCATGGATCGCAGAAGCAACAAATCAGACATAAGACCTGAACACAATAATGCAAAGTATTTGGATAGTATAGTAGAAACTGCTGTAGAATGGTGGTCACCCTATGCGCACCTTTTGACTGTGATCGGGTACGGTAATCATGAAACCTCGATAATCAAGTATCAAGAAACCGACATCCTTCAGAGATTTGTAGATCTATTTAACTACAAAAATAAAAGCAATGTCTTCACGGGTGGATATGGCGGGTGGATGGTTCTTAAATATGAAATAAGGCCTACAACTTCAATGACAAAAAATTTAAAGTACCATCATGGTGCAGGCGGGGGTGGAATAGTCACCAAGGGTGCTATTAACTTGACAAGGGCTTTAGAAACCTATGAAAATATGGACATCTTTGTGATGGGTCACATACATGAGAACTCAAGCCGTAACGATGTAAGGGATACCCTTCAGTATAATCAAGGTAAAAGGTTATATGAATTACAACAGAAGCAGATTCACCTAGCTATCACGGGAACATACAAAGAAGAATATGGAGATGGTAGTCAAGGGTGGCACATTGAAAGAGGCGCACCCGTTAAGCCTGTAGGCGGTAGAATTTTAACTTTGAACGGTAGAAGACTTGTAGTAGATGGTTCAGACAATTACGATGTTTTAATTGATTCCCAAAAGTTCCCACTATGAAAGCAGTACTAGAATTTGATTTGCCTGAAGATAATACAGATTTTCAAGCAGCCATAAATGGCCACAATTATAAAAGTGCTATATGGGACTTTGATCAATTGCTTAGATCAGAGATGAAGTACAAAGAACTAGGTGATGACACCTATAAGGCTTATGACTATTGCCGAAAGGAATTGCGAAAAATACTTGAGCAGGATAATTTATTTATAGAGCAGTGATGGAATTTTCGACAGATAACCAAAAAATCAGAATAGCAATTTTAGCTTTTATTGCAGGAGTGATCTTAGCTTTTGTGGTATTCCCTAGACCTGAAGTAGAGACTGTCTACAAGTTTGAAACGAAGGTAGAAACAGACACAATTTACACTCGTGTAGTGGACACAGTTTATGTGCCAAAAATAAGTATAAAATCACACTTTCTTAGGGATACAATCCTAAAAGATTATCAGCCTAAAATAAGCTTGTTTAAGACCTCTATTCCTTCAGAGTATGGAAGTACCCATGTGAGTGGTGAAGTCTTGGGAGAAGTCCTAAAAATGACTGCTATCAATGATTTCAAGATTCCTGTGGTGACCAACACAATCACCAACACAGAAACCAAAACAATATTGCAGAAAGCTAAGGGGATCTACCTAGGTGCAGGGGTGAATTCCCTTCTTGATCCTAGTGTAAAAGTTTCCTATCTGGACAATAAATATTTATTCCAATACGGATATCAACCCGTGACTAAAATTCACACCTTGGGAATATCTAAAAAGCTATTCTAGTATGTGGATTGAAATCGATGTAATGCTAGCAGGTAGCACTATGGATTGGAAAGAACTAGGGCTTGAGGTAAAGCACGAATTTGTAAGGCGAATGGTAAGGGTAGATGATATTGCCTATGTTCAGGAATTAGTGAATGATATTCAGATTATCTACTTCTACGATAAAACCTCCTGTTTAATTAGGGGTAGCTATACTGAGATAAGGGATGAACTGCTTCACTTAGATCAGGAAGGGCAGCTAGACTAATTCGGTTTTTTTCCGAATAACTGCATAAATTTTTACACAAAGTCTACTCCTTTTTTTTTACAATATCCTGAAGCTGATTCCAAACGCTTTCTGCATTTGCTCCCCAAAAATAATCACACTTACCGTCTTTGATAGGGGCTTCCATAAAGTAGCTTTGATAGTCCCCTGCCTTGGCTGTGAACCTGTAGCATTTTTCTTTGTGGGGACAGTTTGTCCCCGGGCACATGGTTATATCTGGACTCATATTTCATTCATTAAGTTTATTTTTTCTCTTTAATGCGTAGGATATCTTACATTCTATACCCTTTTTGTAAACTCTACTTTACTTTATCCTGAATCTTTAGCAGGACTAGGTAGCCTATCAGATCATTGATAACATCTTCATCATCCTTTTCTAAGCTGCCGTTCTTTATTCTTTTTAGTTTGTCATCTATCCTTACCAATAGTCCTTCTTTTGCGGACAACTGACTGAATACTCCCAAGGGTTGAAGGGCAGAATTGCCGTACTTAATATTTTTGTTGATCAGGAGTTCACGGATTTCTAGCAGATACGCAGATACTTGAAAGGCAAAATCATCCATAGATAGGAATTCTAGTTTTTCAAAAGTTTTCATTTAATCAGGTATTCATAAATGGCTATAATGATCAGGGCAAAGATAAGGGATAAGCCTACTACTCTCAAGAAGGATTTAGACTGCTGATTCATGGAACTCTTTAAAGGATCTGAACCTATCCCCTTTTAAGTATTGACTGCTGCGAAATTTAGATCTACCCTTCTTGACTAGGCAGCCATCCTCAAATAAGATGTAAAATTCATTTTCAGCTATGGCTTGATTAATAGAAACATAGTCTATCCACCATTCCGTAGGCTTTCGATTTTCGTCTATCACTCTGGAGGCTTTGCCAAAGCCAAACGGGTTAATGATCTCGCTTTCTTCCATTGTTTTTTCTTGCAAGTTATAGGGTAAAAAACACAGGTTTAAAAAAAATCTCACTTTTTGTTGAAAATATTTTCTAAAAAGTTTTTTATTCTAATTTATTTATAAGATATTTGATTCATCAAACAGGGACATCTAACCAAAACACAAACAAAATGGAAAATTTAAACGCATCAGAAAGACTAGCTTACATTCACGGAACACTTCTTAACTACGATTGGGAATGTAAATTGAAGCAATACAACGGAAGATTTTGGTTCTTCTCAATGAACACAGGAGTTCACTCAATCGATCAAGAATCAAATGTAGAATATAAGACTCTTAGATATGAGGAACTACCCGAAAGAGTAAAAAGACATTGGGAAGGATTTCTAGAAAATCAAGGATAAACCAAAAGCCCCCGAAAGGGGGCATACTTTAAACCCTAAAAAAAATGAATGACTCAGAAAATTACTTCGACAAAGAAATCACATTTACCCATGAAGGTCAAGACTACCTGTGGATCGGTGACTACACAATCGAAACTTTCGGTGAAGAGGAAAGCGAATGGGCTCCCCCCTATGGGGAAATGGAAGTCAAGATAGATCACACGCAAAGCCTTACATCCTATGAGCATGGCTTCGATGTTATCCCTACTCCTGCAATAATGGAGGCACTAGAATTAGAAATTGAAAGAAATTATTAACAAACCAAACCAAAAAAACAAATGCAAAAATCAGAAAGTATCCAGAACCTTACGCAAGGCCTAGCCAAGTTTCACGCAATGGTAGGGAGGATAAGCAAGGACGCTAAGAACCCGTTCTTCAAAAGTAACTACGCTAGCCTTCCGCATATCATTACAGAGGTCGCAGAACCTTTGGAAAAGGCGGGGCTAATCCTTAGCCAATTCCCAAACGGGGACGGCCTTACTACTATGCTAATCCATGCAGAAAGCGGTGAGTTCATATCAGCTACTTACACGCTTCAGGTAGTAAGGCAGAACGATCCACAGGCACAGGGATCTGCAATCAGCTACGCAAGGAGATATGCAATTACAAGCGTTCTAAACCTAGCCATATCAGATGACGATGCAGAAGCAGCAATGCGACCGGTAAGGCAGGCACCCGCACCTAGCAAGGTACCCCCTACAGAAGCGCAGTTTGCCGGGATAGTTCAGTACTTGAATGGAACTCCAGAGCAGCAGAAGACAGCCAAGGAGGCACTAAAAAAATACACGTTAACGAAAGATCAAACAGAAATACTAGACGGCTTATTATGAATATTGTAAATGTACTTGTACCAAATGCGTACAAATTGAAAAAAAGAAAGGATGGTACTTTTATATCTGTAATTGTAGATGAAGAAATAGATCCCTTTAATGTAGAATTTATAGGCGGTGAATGTATCGAAATAGATACAAATGAAATGGCCTACATTACCTTGTCAATAGATAACCTTTACCAGATTATTGATTTGATTGAAGCAGCAGAATACAAATACTCTAAACAAAGGAAAAAATGAAACTATACGAAATCACCAATGAGGCGCAGTATCTAGCTGCGCTTCTTGAAACTGAAGAACTCACACCTGAACTAGAATTAGAACTGCTGATTAATCAGGAGCAGTTACAGATTAAAGGCATTAACTATGCTAAGGTGATCAGCAACTACCAAGGGGAAAGCGACCAGATAGACGCTGAAATTAAGCGACTGAAGGCCATGAAAGAAAGCCGAGATAAGAAGGTTACATGGCTGACCGAAAGCCTCAAGAATGCCATGCTAGTAAGCGGAATCGAAAAGATAGAATCACCCTTGTTTAAGATATCACTAAGAAGATCCGAAGCCGTGGAGGTAGATGTAGTAGAAGCCCTGCCTAGTTCATTCCAGAATGCCAAGACCGTAGTAACTGCGGATAAGATGGCGATCAAAGAAGCAATCAAAAAAGGTGAGACTGTATTTGGTGCTAGAATTATTGAGAACTTTAACCTCCAAATAAAATGAAAAATACACAAATGGAAAATGTAGTTTTTACCGCTATAGATATTGATAGCCTAATTGAAAAAATAGCAAAAAAGGTTTTATTAATTATTGAAACCTCAATTGAAAATCACAATCAACAAACTGAATATAAAGATTTATTAAATACCCCTTTGACTTCTCTTGATATTAGCATTCGGGCTTTTAATGTTTGTAGAAATGCAGATATAAAAACACTAGGTCAATTAGCATCTATAAAAAGAGCTGAACTTGTAAAAATGAGAAATTGTGGAAGACATTCAATAATTGAGTTGGAAAATCTTTTAAATAAATACCATTTAACTTTTGGAATGAATTTATATAAATACGGAATCAAATGAGCAACTATCTATACCTAGGAAAATTCATCAAGCGACCTGGAGACCTAGCCCCTAAGGGGGTGAAGTCTACCTACCAAACTGAAAAACTACCATTCAACGAAACATTCGAAAGAATATGGCAGCTTGCAAGCATGAAGCCCTAGTTCCTCTAGTTCGGGAACTATACACGCAAGGCCACACCAAGCACGAGATAGCGGAGATCATGGGGGTGCGGATAACTTCAGTTAATTACATCCTGTACCACATCCTAGAAGTATCTACAAATAACCCTAGGGCTAACCTAGTCAATGAGATGCCGAGGGAAATAGTCAATAGGGTGATAACCCTGTCCTGTTGGGGATATTCTAAGAAAGAAATAGCTGAAGATCTAGAAATCAATTTCAAGCTAGTGGCGGATCTAGTCAAGGAGGCTACGGATAAAAAATTAATTCAAAAATATTTGTGATAAAGTATTGCATATTCTAAACTATTGTTTAGATTTGTATATCAAATAACTCTAACCCTTTCACACTATGAAAATTTTAACAAACACATCCGGAAGCAAAGCAGTAAAAATCAGCAAAGATGCTACAGGAAGATTCAGAGCGTTCTACGTTCAGTTCTTTCAGGGCATGGATCAGGTGCTGCTAGCAAAAGACTTTTCAAATATCAAGAACGCAGAGAAGTGGGCTGCTAAAATCCTTAACTAAACCAATGCCCTTCGGGGCTTTACTTTCTACACTATGAAAAAAGCACTTCAGATCACAGGCAAAATCATCTACACGATCCTAGCCTTGTCACCCATCTTTGCCCTTGGCTATATGCTAGGCCTTAAATTATTGTAAACTAAAAACCAAAATCCAAAATGGAAAATCTAACGATCAAAACCCTCAAGTCTGTAGAAGTAGAAGCAGACTTCACCCTATCTACCTACTTTACTATTAGCAAGTACACATACTACAAGCTGTTAGATGATAAAACCTGCCTAGCGGTGACCTATTACCCGAACAGCCTAAAAAATATTTTTGCTCTGGAGTTATTCCCAAACATCAGGGTAGAAAATATCAGGTATGTGCAGTATATCATTAAGGAAGAAAATTATCAGGAGATCACAGAAGAAGAATTTGTCACAAATCTAAATGAGTGTAAAAAATTTATATCAGCCCTATGAAATCGACCGACTCACAAACTGCACTAATAAAAGGATGGCTATTAAATGGCAAATCCATTACTCAGCTAGATGCTTTAAATATGTTTGGCTGCTTCAGACTTGCTGCTAGGATCGCTAACATCCGGGAAGAAGGCTTTGACATAGTTACGGACATGATCACCGTAAACGATAAGAGGGTAGCAAATTATCGCCTATCAAAATGAGAAGAAGGAATCTAACTGAATACGAGAAGATAGTCATCTTTGAAAAATGGCAGGATCGAGTGCCTACAAAGGTGATAGCTATGGAGATGGGGGTGAGTTATATGTGCATTTTTAATCAATTAAAAAAACGCTGTTTAGTAGGATAATTGGAAAAAAGTTTTATATTTGAAAATCGAATCATTCCTGTGTGGAAGCAAGCATGATTCCAAAAGGTTTATTTTAACCTAGCCCGACAGTCTTCCACCTGTTGGGCTTTTTTATTTTCAAAAAATGAGCGGATGGATTAAAGTACACAGGCAACTTCAAGATCATTGGGTTTGGTCTAAGCCTGAATACCTAAAATGGTGGCTAGATATTTTGATGTCTGCTAACATAGAACCAAAGAAGGTTTTGATCAAGGGACAACTTCTAGAAGTGAATAGGGGTGAGGTCATATACTCCTACGAAACTTGGGCAAATAGATGGAAAATCAACAAATCTAAGGTTTTAAGGTTTTTGAAAATGCTTGAAAAAGATTCAATGATTGTGTTAAAAAGTGAAACGGTAACAACACGGCTAACTATCTGTAAGTATGATACTTACCAAGGTGAGCGAAACGATAGTGAAACGCAAGTGAAACGCACACGGAACGCAAGTGAAACGCAAGTGAAACCAACTAAAGAAGTAAAAGAATTAGAGAAGGAAATAAGTAAGGAGACATTTATCTCTTTGGATGAAGTAGAGGTAGAGATGGCAAAGGAAAAGCCAATGCATAGACCATTCTTCAGTAGAATGCAGGAGATATATAACCTAGATGAAAAGAAAATAAATGAAGCCTTTAAGAATTGGAAGATCCTGAAAGAAGGAGAAGCCATGACTATAGGCAAAGCACAGAACTCCTTCAATCTCTACCTGAAGAATAATGCAAGTACAGGATACAGCGGAAGTACAGAAGTACAATCACCTAAGTATCCGAAGTCAACTATAGAAAATAATTGGTGGTAAGATGAAAGCGGAAGATCTACAGAAAATGAATGACTTGAATAGGGATATTTGGGGCATGATAGTACAGGCACAACAAACTAAGAATTGGGCTTTGATGGAAGTCAACTTGAAAAGGCTGTACTCCTTACAAAAAAAGTATATTAATCTTATCAATATCATGGATTATGAAGTGAAAGGAACTACCTTGATGCTTCAAGATGAAATACGGGTGAGGAATCAATTTGAAAAGCAATGGTTTAAGGATGTAGCTACTAGATCAGGAAGCTATCAGGATATGAAAGAGAATATAGATAAACACTTCCCTACATGAAAAAGAAAATAGAAAAGATCTTTGACCTAGACTTCTGTGAGGCATCTATCAAAACTTTTGCAGGGCAGAGAGACTCAATGCTACAGAACTTCAGGAAGGGTAAGGAGGCAGGATCAAAGACCTATGTAAGGGATCTAGATCAAATCAGTAATGGAGGGATACAAAATAAAATGTGGTCATGGAAGGCAGGAGAATTTAATCTGTGGACAGGATATAACAATGAAGGTAAAAGCCAATTCCTAATTTTTCTTTGTGTATTGAAGGCAATAAATGAGGGTTGGAAGTTTGCCTTCTTCAGCCCTGAGAATTACCCACCAGATGAATTCTTTGATGACATAATCCACACGATCATAGGAAAAAGCACAGATAGATTTTATAAGAACTTTGATGTAAGTGAGCAGGAATACTTGAAGGCTTTTGACATGGTGAAGGACTCATTCTTCTTTGTCTACCCTGAGAAGAATGGAATACCTGATTTCACAATAGATCAGATTGAAAGCGTATTTGAATACCTAGTCTGGGAGAAGGATGTCAAGGCGGTAGTGGTAGATCCCTATATCAAAATCAGGCACGAGATAACAGCTGGAGAGCCTGAGCACTTGTATGCTTCTAGGTTTATGATGGATCGGATAAACTTTACACGGAAAAACAATGTATCCTATCATTTAGTCATGCACCAAACTACACCTAGGAAAGAGAAAGATGGGAACTACCCTCCACCTTCCCTATACCAAATCAAAGGTGGTGGAACATTTGCAGATAGTACGGATAATTCTATCTCTGTATGGAGACCTAACAGGGCTACTGATCCAAATGATACCACAGTAATCATCAAAACGGATAAGATCAAGAAGCAGAAACTAGTAGGGATACCCTTTGAAATCACCATAGACTTCAATAGAAAGAAAAATAGGTACATGGGGAAGGATGGCTTTGACTACTTTGATAATGCAAAAAAAGTAACCGGTTCAGAACCGGTTCAAGAACCAAGAGTGGAGAAGTTCCACAGAACGGGACTAGAAGATTTTGAATTCAATCAAGAAACTATAACACCATTTTAAAAAAAATAGACATGGAAATTAATAGGATATATAATGAAAGTAATCTTGAAACCATGAAAAGGATGCCTGATAATTACATAGATTTGACTGTAACTTCACCACCTTATGATGACTTGCGTGATTATAATGGTTATTCTTTCCCGTTTGAAGAAATAGCATTTCAACTTTTTAGAGTTACAAAAATCGGGGGTGTTTTGGTTTGGGTTGTAGGTGATGCTGTAGTAAATGGATCAGAAACAGGCTCTTCTTTTAAGCAAGTTTTATTCTTTAAGGAATGCGGTTTTAATATTCATGATACCATGATTTATTCAAAAACTCCTAGTTTCCCTGCTAAAAATGGAGATAAAAGATATTCTCAGGCTTTTGAATATATGTTTATTTTAAGCAAAGGAAGTCCAAAAACTGTCAATTTATTGCAGGACAGAAAAAATAAATGGGGAGGTCATCAATCATGGGGTAATGCTTCTGTTAGATTAAAGAATGGAGAGATAAAAGAAAAGGATAAAATCAATGTTCAGGAATATGGGTATAGGTTTAATATCTGGGAATATGCTACAGGGAAAGGAAATACTACCAGAGATGAAATAGCCTTTCAGCATCCTGCAATGTTCCCCGAAAAATTAGCAGAAGACCATATTTTAACCTGGAGCAATGAGAATGATTTAGTCTATGATTGTTTTGGTGGAAGTGGCACTACTGCTAAAATGGCTAATAAATGGCGAAGGAATTGGATACTTTCAGAAATAAGTTCTGAATATGTTGAAATAGCAAAAAAAAGAATAGAACCATATTTATCACAGACTACATTATTCTAATATGAAAAAGATAATTAAGAGTTTTACACCTTCAAAGCAGGATCTTTTCAGCATACAGACTACGCTGCTTTCAATCTTTGCGCTGATCACATTTGACTTTGACTGTGGCCTGTGGTTCATTTTTATCGTAGCCGGGGTTACGATAGGAATGGATTTTGTTTATAAGGCCTGCAAATGATTCAATTCAAGATAAATGAAAAGCCCCTTTCAGTAAACCTAGCATGGCAAGGCAAACGATTTAAAACACCTGCCTACAAGGACTATGAAAAGGGAATAATCTTAAGGATGCCCATGGCTAAGATTGAAAACGATCAGATGCTGAGGGTAGAATTTTTCTTTGGGTTCAGCAACAAGGCAAGCGATCTGGACAACCCGGTCAAGCTATTGATGGACATAGCGCAAAAGAAGTACGGCTTTGATGACAAGATGGTTTTTGAGTTGAATGTAAGGAAGTGCTTAGTGAAGAAAGGAGAAGATTTTATCAGCATGGGGATATTTAAAATGCTACCTTTTTAGACAAAATTAACCTATAAAAATAGGATATTAATTTTAATCCTATATTTGAAGAAATAACAAACCAAATGAGCGTACAAGAAGGACTATTAATTAGAAAATCAAGAAAGAAAAGCGGGTATACGCAGCTAGAACTATGCAAGAAGCTAGGCTTATCTCATGCACCTATCAATCAGGTGGAGAACGGATGGGAGTCTATAAGCCTGTTTAATCTTAGAATGATCTGTGAGGCTGTAGGTCTGGAGGTAGTGATTAAAGAAAAAAGGGAAGGCTAAGTGATCCCACCTGCCTACAAATGGGATGTGAGTTGTTAGTAGGTAGCCTTTCTTATTACGGCATAAATGCCACAAATAGAAAATAGAAAATGGCTAGAGGGCTGCCCAAATCGCAACTAGATTATTCACTTGAGATCCGCTACAAGCTTTCAAGCGGTGAGTGGTCTGCATGGATGAATAAGGGAAAAGGATGCTTTCAAAGTATTGAGATAGTACAAAGGCAGATAAGACTCCTTGCAGCCTCATATTATGGCCGTCAGAAGGAAATCAGGTTTGAATGGAATGGATGGCTTTGTGATTTTGCAGGGCTTCCCACAGGCGAAGTAATCAGCCTGAAATGAAAGCGATCGGATGGCTATATGATCAGGAGTTTAAATATGTATTTCAGAATATAGGTAAGGATCTATGGGAAGATCTTAGGCAGGAGGTGGCGGTGATCGTGCTAGAATACGATGCCAATAAATTGCAGGAACTAGAAGCCAAGGGAAAGCAGGTATTTAAGTTCTGGATAGTTCGGATCTGCTGCAATCAAACGAATAGCAAATATGGGAAGTTCGGCAGGCTATACGGAAGCCTTCTACCGGTGGAGGATATTATGAAATTTGTGAAGGAAGAACACCCAATAGATAACAGTCAAGAGGTAGCCGATGCGATAGCAAAGATAGTTCAGGGCTTATATTGGTATGATCAGGAGATCCTGAGAATGTATGTGGAACTTGGTTCAGTCAGGAAGGTATCAAAGCAAACAGGCATTCCGCACACTTCAATTTTTATAACAATTAAAAAAATTAGATCATGTATCAAATCGCAGTTAGTGTATTAGGGGCAATCGGGATAACCCTGATCTATTTCTACATTCTAAACTTTCCTAAATTTTTTAAGGAAGTCACAGGCAAAAAACTAGTCAAGCCTTTTAGCTGCTCCTTTTGTATGTCCTTTTGGATCAGCCTATTTTATCTAGTCTTAAAAACGGATTTGCTTTCTGCAATATTTATAAGTAGCGCAGTCCCCTTTATTTACCTTTGGATTGAACAATATTTAACTAACAAATTTGAACTATGACACCAGAAGATTTAGAATTATTCAAGAAGCACATGCCCCTGTACGAAAGCTACAAGAAGCATGCATTTATCCGTAATTATGACAAGGAAGTCTACACAGAATTAATCCACCTATACACTACCTATGTTTCACCTAAGCATAACTTCAGCCATTGGTGCAGTAGCTGTCGGATGGAGTTAGTTAACTACTTGTATGGGTGGTACACGAACGAAGAAAATACTACTTGGTATCGGCAGCAAAGCGAAGAAAGTGCCGAAATATTGGAGGGGCTAGATGCGGCATTTGATGAAATAGAAAAGATAATTGAAAGCACTCCTGCAAAAAGAGGAAGAAAACCTAAAACCACATAACATGGACACCAAACCAAAAATAAGACTAGGCAACGGAAAGAAAAGAAGTGACTCTTGGCTGACTGCTGCGATATGCCTATCTGATTGCCATGCGCACGCCTACACCTACAACGGGAAGACTTATGTGAATGTGAATATCAACATTTTTGATAAGCCAAATGACTTCGGCAAGGATGTGGCTATTACCCTAAACGATTACAAAAAGGAAGAAAATAACAATTCACAGGTTAACAAGATGCCTACTGCTCTTGCACCTGTACAGGAAGAAGAATACGATCTACCATTTTAATAAACCAAACCATGTCAAACTTTCAATTAAATTTTAACAGCGAAAAAAAAGTGATCAGCATCACCCTTGACAATGAAGACGGAATCTTTGATCTCGCACATTTGTTTAAGAAGCTGCTAGACGATGCAGGGATCGCTAATAGCCTGGAAGAAAAGGACATCACACCTGTAGAACCTTTGCAAGTAGCCAACGAAAAACTAGACTAATGGAGATCAAGATCGTTAAGCTATCGGAGGTCAAGAGCAATCCAAATAACCCTAGGATTATCAAGGATGATAAGTTTAAAAAGCTAGTCAAATCTATTCAGGAGTTTCCAAAGATGCTTGAGATTAGGCCTATTGTGGTGAACGCTGATATGATAGTCCTAGGGGGAAACATGAGGCTAAAGGCCTGCAAGGAAGCAGGGCTGAAGGAAGTACCGGTGATCTTTGCGCATGACCTCACAGAGGAAGAACAGAAGCAGTTTATCATCAAGGACAATGTAGGCTTCGGTGAGTGGGACTGGGACATGATTGCTAATGAATGGGATGAATTAACACTAGAAGAATGGGGATTAGATCTTCCAATAGATGATAAGATAGATGAATTAGAAGAGGGTGAAACATTAGATTTTGAACAGTCTGTTCAATTAATTCCGCCAAAAGAATATATTCTAATTATGGCAGATCCAAATTCTGAGGATTGGGAAGATTTAAAAAATGTTTTAAAGTTGAAAATGGTAAGGAGAGGAGGATATAAAGAAGGAAGCAAAGTAGATGCAATTAGTCTTGAACGGGTTTTATATTGGAATGATTTCAAAGAAAGATATGCTGATAGCAATACCAAGTAAAAACAGAGCAGGAAAAACAACTACCAATAAAATACTGCCAAATATTGGTACTTTTTTTGTACCTGAAAGTGAATTACATCAATACAACTACATAAAAAATGTAGTAGGTGTACCTAGTTCAGTTCAGGGAATAACTCAAACAAGGAATTGGATTTTAAAAAACACAGAAGAAAAGTGGGTAGTATTTCTTGATGATGATGCAAAATATGTAGGGTATACTGAAATGGGTAGAACTCAGGCAAAAAAGAAACATATTTCAGATGAAGGATTTTGGGCGGAAGAATTTGTCAAAGCATTTGATTTATGTGAACAATTAAATTTTAAAATGTGGGGTTTTAAAACTGAGGCAGCCCCTAGATCTGTTCATCCGTATAAACCAATACTAATGAAAACCTATATAACTGCAAGTTGTATGGGAATGGTTAATGATGGAGAATTTTATTTTGATGAAAATTTTAAAGTAAAGGAAGACTATGAAATATGCCTTAGACATATAGTCAAATATGGGGGTGTTCTTGGTATTAGATATGTTCATTGGGAAAATGAACATTGGAAAACTGAAGGAGGATGCAAAGACTATAGGACTGTAGATATGGAAAGGGATGCAATAAAAAAACTAAATAAGTTGTATCCTGGAATGATCAGAAGTGCAAAAAGAAAGGCAAACACTTTTACTATTCAATTAAACCTTTGACCAATATTGCACAAAAATAAACAATATGAAAAAGCCTGATAGATCCGTGATAGAGAAAGCAATTGTGAAGGCACTTGGTAACCTTTCTACAGCCTCAAAGTCTTTGGGGGTAGAAAGGGCTACACTTTACAAATGGATTGAGCAGGAGGGCTTAGAAGAGGCTGTACAGGAAGGGAGAAATAAGAGGCTTGACTTTGCCGAATCTATGCTCGATAAAGGGATGCTAGAGGGTAATATGACTGCGGTTATTTTTTACTTGAAAACACAGGGGAAATCTAGGGGCTATATCGAAAGACAGGAAATAACAGGCGCAGACGGGAAGAAACTATTTGAAGTAAAAATAGTTGATGACAGCAACTAGTATCAAAACAAATAAGGTATTCCGCCACCTTGAGAGTAGCAAATCAAAGATAGTAGTACAGCAAGGTGGCACTAGATCAGGGAAGACCTATAATATTCTTCTTTGGATTATTTTTTCATACTGCCAAAGAAACGAAGGTAAGATTATCACAATATGCAGGAAGACCTACCCGGCTTTGAGGGGTACTGTCATGCGTGACTTCCTAACCATCCTGAAGGATCACGAGATATACTCTGAAGATGACCACAGCAAGACAGCATCTGAATACAAGTTAAACAGCAACACGATAGAATTCATCTCACTTGATATGCCTCAAAAAATCAGGGGTAGAAAGCGAGATCTACTTTTTTGTAATGAGGCTAATGAATTAACCTTTGAAGATTGGCAGCAGTTGCTTTTCCGTACAAATGAGAAGGTGATCATTGACTTCAACCCTTCAGAGGAATTTCATTGGATATATGATCAGGTGCTACCTAGAAAGGATGTGGAATTCTATCAGACTACCTACAAGGATAACCCTTTCCTGGGGGCTGAGATCAAAGCAGAGATTGAAAGACTCAAGGAAATAGATGAAAACTATTGGAGGGTCTACGGCTTAGGAGAACGGGGGCAGGCTAGATCCCTAGTATATACTTTCTCAACTACCAAAGAAATCCCAAAGGAAGCAAAGCTAGTAAGCTACGGCCTTGACTTTGGTTACTCAAGTGATCCTACTAGCTTGGTGAGAACCTACATTTTAGATGATAATATGTATGTCGATGAATTGTTATATCGCACAGGCATGACCAATCAGGACATAGCAAACGAAATGAAAGTATTGGGGTTAAATCGCAGTAATGAAATCTATGCCGATTCAGCAGAGCCGAAAAGTATTGAGGAGATATATAGGATGGGATGGAATGTAAAGCCTACCATTAAAGGATCTATCAACATAGGCATTGACATAATCAGGAGATACAAGCTGATCGCAACCGAAAGCAGCTTTAACCTGATCAAAGAATTAAGGAACTACAAATACATAGAAGATAAAAACGGCTTACTAACCAACAAGCCTGTAGATAATTTCAATCACGCCTTGGATGCCCTGCGCTATTCGGTAGTCAATAAGATTTCAAAGAGTCATTTGGGCAGGTACTCCTTCAGATAAAAACATCAAACCAATAAAATATATTTAAAGCCATGTGGGACAAATTAACGGTCGGGCAGTTTATAACCTTGTACGATATCGAGGTGAACGCAAATTTAAACATAATCGAGAAGCAGCAGAAAATGCTAGCGGTGATCGACGGTAAAAATGAGCGGGATTACGATGACTACAAGTACAGGGATTTAATCAAAGAGTATGGTGAAAAGCTATCTTTCTTTGATAATTTGCCTGAGACTAAGCCTGTCGACTATCTCCAAGTAGGGGATAACCGATACAAGTTTTGTTATGAAGTAAACGAAATCACGGCAGGGCAGTATATAGATATTCTAGCCTTTAGCGGTGAGATCATGCAGCTTAACAAGATTGCTGCCTGCTTCTTTCTACCCATGAAGGGCAAAAGATACCAAGGCTATGGGGTAGTGCCTCATGAGGTGGTGGCGGATGATTTGCTAGAAGCTAATTTCTTGCAAGTTTACGGGTGCATGCTTTTTTTTTGTCAATTATTCAACGAGTTAATAAGCAGTACCATAACCTCCTCAATCCAGAACAAGGAGATGGCGGAGAAGGCAGCCCGTTTATGGAACGTTGGGGGTGGGTATTTAGCACTAAACAGGTCGCAGACTTCAGCAATATAACGGTGAATCAAACCTACGATCTTAACGTGATCGAGTACCTGAATTCATTAGCATATTTAAAGGATTATAACAAACACAAGGATTTAGAATATAAAAAATGGTCGTTGCAAGCCAAGCTAAAGTAGACGGTTTATTCAATGTCAACGGGGTTAGATTAAACGCTAATCAATACATTCTCGATGTTGAGAATATGGCTGTTAATAATGTCAAAGATGCCATGCTAAAGCTAGGCGGAAAAATTGTACTTAACCTAGCAAAGTATTCACCTAATGATCAAGGCACTCTAAACTCTTCTTATAAGGTGCTAGGAGTAAGTGAAACTAAGACAGGTTATAGGCTAGAAATTAGCGTAGGGGCTGAGTATTCAGATTACCAAGACAAAGGGGTAAAGGGTATTAAAAACACACGCAAGACCTACCCAAATGCAGAGGGCAGATACTATCAATTTAAAACATATAGTATGCCTGTAGAAGCCTTGCAAAAATTAGAAGGGTGGATGAAAAGAAAAAATATGGAGATCGAAGCAACTAATTTAATTGAGGGGCGCAATATGCTACCACAGATTTCAAGTAGTGCAAAGCGATTAGCTTACTATATTAAAAAATACGGTATTGAAGGAAAGCAATTTATAAAAAAGTCAATCAATGAATCAATTCCAGATTTCAATGTTGATGTGCAATCCATTGGAGCAGACTCACTAACTTTAAGAATAAGCAAATGATAACCCTAGTCCAACCTACCAATAGTATCCTGCCTGCATTCAATCGTATCAACTACACGATCAGCAGCAACAACGCAAACCTATCAGGCTTCAAATATGTGGTGAAGGTTTTCAATATTGCAAACGAGTTAATCACTCAGGCATTCTATGACTCCCCGGCTAACCCTGCGGATTCTGTCGAGTTTGATGTGAGCAAATTTGTATCTGTAAACTTTACTTATTCAAGTGGATTCTATCAGGTAGCAACATCGGCTAGCAATACCAACATAATCAAAGGCTACTATCTTAAATGCTATGAATACTACGAGGTTGCAGGGGTGTTTCAGATCGTCTCAGCTTCAGAGGTGGTAAGTGCTACCAAGTATGCCTTGGCTGCTTCTTTGCCTTTGCTAGAAGAAAATAGTTTTGCTACGGATCTAAGTCAATACAACGGGGTAAGCAATACAAACTACCTACCACTAAGCGAATGGACTACGATCAAAGCAAGGGAAACCGATGCGACAATATTCGGCTTCCTTAATACAAACCTTTTGACTAACTGCGAACTACTAGTAACCTATGCAAATGCTACTACATCGACCTACTATATCACACCTGCTGCGGTTGCTACTCCAAGCGTCACCTACATACAGATAACACCTTTGACCTATGGGGGAAGCATCGACAATATTCAGGTCTTTGCAAATTGGAATAACGGATCAGCAAGGCGGGCAAAGTTTGCAACTATCTACATTCAGTCCTGCGGTAAATTTGACCCTATGCGCTTGGCTTACTTAAACAAGTACGGTGTTTATGACTTCTTTAATTTTGACCTAGTAAGCAAGACTACCTTTGATGTAGAAAAGAAAGGATACGAGAGGAACTACTCAGGTAGCATCTATGAAGCCGATGGGGTAAGGGTTAAAAATATCAATCCAATCTACTACACAAAGGAAACCCAAAAGTGGAAGATCATAAGCGACTATTTAACGGATGCACAAGCCGAAATCCTGCGGGAGTTGTACTCGTCCCCTTTGGTATACATGAACTTGGTGAATGATAACTACATCAGCCCGTCATGGATACCTGCGAAGCCTACAGCGACCTCCTACGAGGTTAAAAAGACTGCGGTGGATAAAGTATTCAATATTGAACTAGACCTTGAATTTCAGCTTATAAACAATCGACAGGTAATATGAGCGCAAGACTATTTGTAGAAGGCTATGAAGCAGACACCCTTGGGGATATCGATGTTGAGTTTACCTTTTCGGTTGCAGATATTAGTGATATCGAGCGTAGAAATACTAGCTTTTCCAAGACTTTAACCCTACCAAGTACTGCAAGAAATCAGCAGCTATTCGGGAACATCTTTGACATCTCAGTTTCAAATGATATCATAGTAGGGGCTAACATAGGTCAGAACTTTAATCCTGCAAAACAGGCGAAAGCCCAAATCTTCTTGGATAACGTGAAGATCTTTGACGGTGTTTTAAGGATGTCTAAGATCAGCAACAAATCAGGGGACATAGTTTACGAGGTTAATATGTTTGGCAGGTTACGGGACATCCTAGATGCCTTGGGAGACCTTACCCTAGCAGATCTAAACTTTGATAACTATGACCACACCTACAATCAGGCAAATATTGAAGCAAGTTGGGCAAGAACAGAGTGGGTATCTGGGGCGCAGAACTATGTCTACCCTTTGGTCGATTACGGATACAGCGCAAACAACATAAACTACCCTTTAAAAAACTTTAAGCCGGCAGTATTTGTAACCGAGATTCTAAAGAGAATATTTGAGGATGCAAAATTTGTTATTACTGCACCGATCTTTGAATCCTTCTTTTTTAGGAAGCTAATTTTATTGACGGCAGAAAAGAATATCACTAGGGAAGTTCTAAATTTGCTAGATCAGAGAACAAACCTGCTTATTCAGAACGTAACTTCTACACCTAGCTTTTCACAACTTTTAGTTTTTAATAGTGTGTCTGCACCTAGCTTTACGATTAGTAATGGAGGCACTAAATTTACTTACAATAAAACTCAGGGTTTAAATACAGGTCTTAACTTTAATGTAAGCCTCAGTCTTACTTCTTTAGAAACCTTTACAAAGAATCAGTGGACTATAATTGTTTTAAAAAATGGGTCGCAAATTTTATCTGAAACCGAGTTAGTAACTATCGTACCATTAGGGGGAACATATACTTACAATTTTGCACTTAGCGGAGGAATAACCCTTGCATTAGGTGACTACTTTGAGATAAGGCTAACCGGTCAAGCTATTGGAGGAGGCGGTTATAATTCTAACATTCAGAATAGGGTAACAATAGCACCGGGAGGAGCGTTAAAGATTGGCAGTTCAATACCTGTGGCAGTCGATGTAGTAGAGGGTGACACGATGAAGATTAATTATACGATGCCGAAATCTATGAAGCAGCGGGACTTCCTCAAGTCTATTATCTCGATGTACAATTTGTACATAACTCAGGACAAGCTGCAAACCAACATACTCGAGATCATCCCATATAATGAGTTCTTTAAAACCTTTAAGAATGAGGCCATAGATTGGAGCGACAAGCTAGATGTATCCCAAGAGGTGATAATAACCCCTTTGAGCGAATTATCAGCAAAGGAATATCGTCTTATGTTTGACGATGACAGCGACTATTGGAGTCAAAGCTATAAGACCAAATTCAATGAAGGATATGGGGAAAAACGGGAAGTAATTCCGAATGATTTTGTCACAGAAACCAAATCCGTGAAGGTAGTTTTTGCGCCTCCTGTTATGCGAGAAGAACTAGCAGGAAGGGTTATGGTTCACCTTTACAAAGTTGAAAACAACGTAAAGATTCCAGACAACTTCAAGCCGAGAATAGTATTCTTTGCACCACAAACCCCCTGCCCTACAACTTGGCAGATTCAGTATGCAGCAGGTGCGGTGACCTATAACTCCTACCCCTATGCAGGTCACGTTAACAGTTTGACAGATCCTGCTTTTGATCAACTATTCCACTATCCAAAGGAGGTATATTTTGCTATCGGGGCTTATCCTGAAAATTCAAACCTTTATACAGAGTACTACGATACCTTAATCACTTCGATAGGTGACAGGAACAGCAGGCTTTTACAGGGGTATTTCTATTTGACTCCAATGGATATTTCAAACTTGGATTTTAGGAAGATCATAAAAGTAGGCAATCACTTCTTTCAGTTGCAGAAGGTGGATAAGTACAACCCGATTGCAAACGGGCTTAGTTATGTTTCATTATTCAAGATACTAGGGGAACTTGAGCCACAGGATTATGATTACATCCTTCTGGAGAATGACTTCTATATGTTACAAGAAAACGGGGTTAATAAGTTTTATATTTAAGAATTATGGCAGATAAGCGAATAAGTCAACTAGTAGATCGGGGCACGGTAGTTAATAACGATGTAGTACCTATCGTAGTAAGTGGGGCTACCACTACAAACAAGGCAACTATATCAAGTATTCAAACCTTCATGCAGGGTAACCTTGATCTAGGGGTTACTTCTGTAGGCATAACCATAGGTACTTCAGGAACAAATGTAAGTGTGACGGGGTCACCTGTGACAAGTTCTGGAAACATCACTATCAATATCCCTACTGCATCCGCTACTAATCGAGGGGCTTTGTCTTCTGCTGATTGGTCTACTTTTAACGGGAAGCAAAATGCTTTAACTAACCCAATCACAGGCACAGGGGCAACAGGTCAAGTAGCTTATTGGAATGGTACTAATTCTCAGACGGGAAGCAATAACCTATTTTGGGATAATGCTAATGTAAAGTTGGGCATAGGTACAAATACACCTGAATCAACGGGTCTTACTATTGCAGGTGGAGGGATGATAGTTAGTCTTGATTCAGGTTCTGCTAGAAAAGTATTAGAACTTTATGCTACAAGTACAGGTGCAAAAGTATCTTCATCTTATGTCGGTGCTTCATCTTATGGTAGTTTAGAATTATTAACTTCAGGATTGCCAAGACTAACCATAGCCGACACGGGCGGTGTAACTTTGACAGGTGCTTTGAACGGGACTAGTGCTAGTTTTAGTGGGAATGGTTCTTTCGGTGGTGCTGCTGCAAATGTCAATCCTTTGTATGTTAAAACAGCAACAGATAGTAACCTTAGAGTAACGGATGCCGCAGGAACTTTGCAAATAGCAGTTGTAAACGATGCAGTAAATGCTCATAGACCTTTTATGTTAGGCAACGGCTGGCTTAATTTTACTAACACAGGCGCGGCTACCTTCTCAAGTAGCGTGACGGCTAGCGGTTTACTATCTACTAATGATAGACTATATATGCCTGGAAATCAACCAATTTCAAATTGGTTTTCAAGTAGTTTATCGGCGGGATATAGTTCGAGCAATGGATATGGTTGGGTAAATGGAGCGGGAAATCTAGTACTTGGAACTGATGGTGTTGAACGAATGCGCATCACCTCGGCAGGCAACGTAGGCATCGGCACGGCTAGTCCTGTCACGGCATTGACAATATTTAATAATTCAAGCGGATTAAGATTTCAAAATTCTACCACGGGCATCGGAAGTGGTGATGGTTCTGATTTATTTTTAGATGGAAGTGATTTTTATATTAGAAACATCGAAAGCGGGTTTATTGGTTTTGCAACTGCTAACACCGAACGAATGCGCATTACTTCGGTAGGCTATCTTCGTATGGCATCGGGAACGGGAGGTATCCAATTCAACGGAGACACGGCAGCGGCTAATGCTTTAAATGATTATGAGGAGGGGACTTGGACACCGACAATTGGCGGAACTTGGATAACAAACCCAACAAGCTTATCAGGTCTATATACAAAAATAGGGAACATGGTATATATTCGTTTAGAATTTACAGGCGGAGTAAAAGCCACTACTACTTCAGGATGGATTAATGGTTTACCTTTTAGTGGTGCAGTTGGTGGGGGTGGTACTGTCTCAAATGTAAGTGTTCAAAATAGAGGCATTGCACTTTTAGATAATAACACTAGAATTTGGTTAACTGAACTTGATTTTCTTGGTTTAAGTACTAAGGTAATGGCATCGTATAGACTATAAACAAAAATAAAAATGGCTTTAAAAGAAAAAACAATCATCGACAAAATAGAAATACTTGAAAGCAATGCAATTCAAGTAAGGACTGCAAATGTAATTGAGAAAGACGGGGCAGAAATTAGCCGTACCTTCCATCGCCATGTAGTCAATCCTAGCAATGACATCAGCGGAGAAGATGCCAAGGTGCAAGCGGTAGCAAATGCCGTTTGGACTGAGGAAATTATCGCTGCTTATTTACAATCACAAAACCAAAACCAAACACAAGATGAAAGTAACGCTTAACGAAGACCAAATCAAAATGCTAGAAGCATGGGCGCAAGAGTTGCCTACCAAGTACGGGATGTCCTTCATCCAATTCCTAGCACAGCAAGTGCAGGAGCAGAACCCGAAGGAAGCAGAAACAGAATAAAACATGGGGAATCAATCGATTCCCCTAACCTTTAAAAACCCACACCAATGGCTGAAGAAAATAAGATAATCCTTGACGCAGATGTCAAACCTTTAAAGAAACAATTAAAGGAGGCTACGCTAGAACTTCAAAACGCAA
>Ga0208133_1000090_pt1 | contig 34087 bp, 54 predicted proteins | sample ColrivemetaGS535_FD_187595 | JGI IMG/M metagenome (GOLD analysis project Ga0208133, IMG submission 187595) | Estuarine microbial communities from the Columbia River estuary, USA - metaG S.535 (SPAdes) (version 2) | ecosystem: Environmental > Aquatic > Marine > Intertidal zone > Estuary | place... | reverse complement strand
TCATTCCTGACCAACCTAAGACTATTCAGATATGGAGTGCTGCTAATCGTCAACAAAAAGGATTAGGTAAGTATTTCCCTCTAGCTTAAATTAAGTCTTTTCTGAGGCTTTTGAGCATCCTCCTAATACAACTACCACATTGAGTATATTCCTGATGAGGATTGAATCTAAACCGATATAGACGTACTAATTCTTTTATCTGTTCATGAGTGAACTTATTACTAGTTACTCCTTCAAAAAATAACTTAACGTCTTCGTGATATTCTCTATCGCTCATAGCTGATATATTTAGAAATGATTTCCGAAAGTATTGCCGAAATAACTGCACTAAATATTGAGCCAGTATAAATAAGGCAACTCCAAAAACTAAAGCATAAAGAACAGTAAAAAATGTATTTAAAAATTGAGTAAAAAAAGTTAGTGGTTTCAGAGGTAAAAATTAAATCTTTAATTTTATCTGAGATGTCTGTTTCCGCAATAATATATCCGATACAGGAAAATGCGAGGATGGTGAACAAGATTGATTCCATTGGTTAATTATTAATAGTTTTAAATCGTTTACTAAATTATTTACTGAGGCTTTCGGAATATTAATCCTAATAGCTATTTGACCTAGTGAGAGTTTTTCATTTATATACAAGTCATAAAGACGTTTAAAGTGGGGCGGTAGGTTGCTTTCAATTTGCCTAACTACCTTAATTTTTTCAGCGTTAAAATCTCCGTAAAACTTAATCATATCTAAATCCTCATCACAATTCTCTTCACAGTCTGCCATTATATCTATAAAATCATTTTCGCTCTCTTGGTGTATTGGAGTAATATATTGATTAGTTAATTTCATTTGTTGCCAAAATTTCCCTCCTTGCTTCCAACGATAATTATCTTTTAAAAACCTTGCGAATAACCATTTATAATCGTCAACTTCTAAGCCTTCATATTTCTTTGCATCTATTATTTCGATAGTTACAAAAGATAAAAGGTCATATTTTAATTCAGAAGAGTTAGAGTCTGTTGCTGTTATGTTAGTGGCTACCGAGAGTAACCATTGGTGATTATCATTAACAAATTTGTTTATAGTCATATTTAAACGAAAATCAAAGATACTACATTTAAATCAATGGCAACCTACTCATTAAATCAATTAATAAAAATCTTTAGTGATTTTGCAGATTCGCATTTACAAATTAACTCATTTGGATTTGGCGAAGTTTACGAGGCTAATGGTAATCCTAAAGTAACAGGTAATACGCCTACTTTATGGATTTATCCCACTCAGGCTACTCCTTTAGAAAATACAACTATCTACTCTTTTGATGTACGTTGTTGGGATTTGGTTACTAAGGGTGAAGAGAATGAAAACGATGTACTCTCAGATTGCCAACAGACGCTATTTGATTTTATCCAGTTTATTAAGCATAACGAAATCTTTGATATTAATGTTTCGGGCGATCCCTCAATGACACCGTTTACTGAGCAATTAGCAGACGATGTTACAGGGTGGGAGTGTTCTATTGATATAGAGGTTAATTCAATCAATAGTGATTGTATGATACCTATGGGAGTTATTACTCCATTTCCTAGTCCTAATGACTGCACAGGCGAAGTAGAAATATTAATTAATGGCTCAACGTGGGGAACTTTTACGGTCCCCGATACGGAAGATATTCCAGTAAAAAATACAGCGGGTACTAATCTAGGTAGTAAGGTAGGCGCAAATTGGCAAATTGCTAATATAACATTAACGCAACCTAATAGTAGCAATGAAAACAAAGTAGCGGGAATAAATTTATCCTGTACTTTAATTAGCGCATTGGCTAATCAAGATTTGAATGATGACCTTACACCTACTCAGATTAATCAAATACAAAGACAGCAACCTACGAGAAGCGCACAAATTACGAGTTATAGAACAGGTGATGACGGTGATTTAGAAATGGGAATTGGTGCAAGTTTTTCTACACTTTCAGATAATAATATTTTCGGAAATACAAATAGATTTACTTCTGAATTAGGAAGTCAAACCTATACTAATAATTTTGTTTTAGACCATTTAACTGGGTTGATGTGGTATAAAATACCTAATGCAGTTGACACTTGGAATAATGCAATAGATGGATGTTTAGCATATACAAACGGAACTTTTACAGATTGGTTTTTAGCAAATATTAATCAGCACATGACTATCATATCTTGGGAAGCTGGTGCAATAGGTTTAAATTATGCGCCATTTTCAATATCAGCTGCTGAATTTTATTGGACATCTACAACTTTGCCATCAGGAACAACAAATGCTATTCGATTAAATAATATAAGTTCACTTCCTGTTGCAGCAATAAAAACTGGAACAAATAAATATTTATACTGTCGCAAGTTTATTCCTGCTGATTTTGGATTATAAAAAAATAAAAATATGAATTACAAGTTCCCCGATTTTAAAGTTGAAATAGTTAACCCAACTATTACCGTTGTTAATGTTTCCGATAAGATTCAACTAAAATATTGCGTTGTTTCAATTTTATTAATTGATGAAGTTGGAACACAATTCGGCTTTACATTTCCTAAGTTGTTTACCTATGTAGATACTTGGACTGATGCTGATATTGATGAGTGGGTGAGTAAAGAATTAATCCAATACGAAGACGTAAAACAATTAAAAAAATGACACATCACACAGATACAACAGGCGATTTACTTAGCATTATGCTAGGGTGGGTTACAGCCTTTTTTGGACAAATGGCACTATTCGGAATAGATATGTTAAAGGCTGCTATCTTAGGTGGCGTAGGAGCATTTGCAGGATTAATAGTTAGGCACTTTTGGAAAAAGTATTTTACAAAATGAAGACAGGATTTAAAGAGCGTTATAGTGATATTTGGAAAGTAGTAAGTGATTCTCTTATCACGCTAAGTACGACCATTACAGGCTTTGCTATCTACGAAAAAATAGATTGGCTAGGTTATGCCTCACTAGGTGCTATGGCACTTGGTAAGATAGGATTAAACATTGCAGAGTATTACGCTAAAAAAGAAGCGTGATAAGAGCAGCGAAAATAGATAAAAACCAACCTGAGATAGTACAGGCATTAAGGTTGCATGGCGCAAAGGTTCGTAGTGTGGCACAGTTAAAAAAAGCATTTGATTTATTAGTTTTCTACGGTGGGAATACTTTTATCGTAGAAGTTAAAGATGGGAATAAACCATTAACAGATGGCGAAATTGAGTTTAAAGAAATTGTAGAAAGTGCAGGAGTAAAGTACTGGGTTATTAGGAATGTTACCAGTGCTTTGGAAATGATAGGTAAATAGTTTAGATTTGTCGAAACAATAAATAAAACAAAATGGCTAAACTTTCTTTTCATGGCGAAATGGCTAGAGAATATTTAAAGAAGTTTCCTAATACGCCATTAATGACACTAGCTAAAAAAATACATAAAGAACAGCCTCTAGTATTTGATTCTGTTGAAAGGTGCAGAGATATGTTAAGGTGGCACTCAGGATTAAAAGGTGCTAATGAAATAAATAAAATGGCAGATAAATCTTTAGTTAGAGAAAAAACATATAACTATAATCCATTTGATTTACCTGAGTCTCATAAAAAGACTACTAATGTATGGAGATTACCAAAGGCTTATTCTAAGACATTAATTTTATCCGACTTACATTTTCCCTTTCAGGATAACGATGCTATTGTAGGGGCGTTAAAATACGGTAAAGAGAAGGGAGTAGATTCCATTTATATTAATGGAGATATGCTAGACTTCTATCAATTATCGTTTCACGAAAAAGACCCTAGAAAAACAAGTATAAAAACTGAGTTAGAAATGGGGCGCGAGTTCTTTGCTATGCTTCGTAGAGATTTCCCTGAATGTGCTATTTACTTTATTCAAGGTAATCACGAGAATAGAATGGAGCGTTATTTAAGAGTGAAAGCTCCTGAACTGTTAGACGTGGAAGAATTTCGGTTGGACATTCTTTTACGAATGGCGGAGCATGGAGTAGTAGAAGTGCCTTATGCCTCTAAGTGTTATTTTGGTAAATTACTTGTTGAGCATGGAGATAAAATGAGAGGAGCGGGTGGAGTTAATCCTGCTAGGACTTTATCATTAAATTTTAAACGTGCTACTTTATGTGGACATTTTCATAGAACTTCGTCTAGTAATAGTGTGGTTTATGACGATAATAATATTATGTGTTGGTCAACTGGATGCCTATGTGAATTAGAGCCATCTTATATGCCTTTAAATAATCATAATCATGGCGCAGCTATTGTAGAGGTTGACCATTTAACAGGCTCATTTAAGGTAGAGAATTTTATTATTATAAAAGGAAAGGTTTACTAATGGATTTCTTTGAACTAAATATACTTTATCAAACTCGTAGTTCTTTATCTGAATTTGACGATGAAGAGGATGACGATGTATTAAAAAAGGTAAGGTTAAATAATGATGGCGATGGCGAATTTAAAAACGATATTGGTTTTTTTAATTTAATAGCCGATCCAATTATGCACTTAGAACCTAGCTACCTACTAACAAAGGATGGTAGTACTAAAAAGTATTTCACTATTGTAGTTTTCGAGAGTGGTAATAGTGTTTATGCTATTGGTAAGCCTGAGAGTGTTTATAAAAAATTATGTGATTATATGGATAACTTACCTAGTGAATGAATATGAAAAAGGCTACATATTATTTTAATTATAGAGATAAGATTTATTACATTAAACTTACAGAAAAAGAAATTAATGAGTTAAACTTACCGGTACATCCTGAGTTTATAAACGATGAGCAATTTGAAAAACTAAGAAAATACTTTAAAAAATGATTAGAGATTCTATAATAGCATTAGCTGAACAGGAAATGGGTACGCTTGAAAGTCCTCCCGAATCGAATGTGGTAAAATATAATGACTGGTATTATGTTGAAGGGCATACCTATTTTAAAAATAGTAAACCTTTTGCGTGGTGTGGCACTTTTGTAAGTTATGTTTATCACTTTGCAGGTTGGACGTTACCAAAGATTGATACTGAAATAGGATTTCATTATGTGCCTACATTATACCATAAGGCTAAAGCTAAGAGGTGGGAAACTGATAATCCTATTCAGGGCGATATAGTTATTTTTGATTTCAAACAAGATAAAGTAATTGATCACGTTGGAATATTTCATTCGTGGTTAGAGAAGGGAAAAAGATTTACTTGTATCGAGGGAAATACTTCGGCAGGTGAAAAAGGTAGCCAGTCCAATGGCGGAGGAGTTTTTAAAAGGGTTCGGAATATGAGAGATGTAATTCAATTTGTTAACTTATTAGATAACTATAAATTATGAGATTAAAATTTTTTAACGATAATGATTTGCTGATAATAGCCTTTTGGTTGCTTATCACTTTTTTATTATTAAGTACTATTGGATGCGTAAGTAAAAAAAAATGTTTAGATAAATTTCCTCCTACTATTGAAACTATCACTAATCATACTACTGAGATTATAAGACGTGATTCACTTATTCAGGGTGCAAGTGTAACGAATACTATTTATAAAGATTCGATTGTATTGATGCCAGTAAACAAGTGGCACTATATTAAGGACACTAACGGAATAGCTTCTCTAAGGTGGTATAAAGATGCCTACGGTAATATTCAGATGCAATGTGACGCTAATAGTAGATTAGTGGAGTTGGTTAGGAAGGAAATGAAAGTAAAGGATAGCACTAGTAGTAAAACGATTGTAGAGAAAAAGGTAGTACCATTTTGGGCATTATTAGTTATTGCTGTATTATGTTTGTTATTATTAAAAAAATATATAAATTTGTAATGTGTTTTGTTTCTATTGTTTCACGAGAGCCACTTTAAAAGGTGGCTTTTGTGTTTTTAGTCGATACCTAAATCGGTTTAGGTCTAAATTATTTGTAGGGTTTAAAAAATTGCCTTTACTTCGCAGAAACAAAAAACAAATAATATGAAAACGAAACACACACAGGGCAAATGGATTGTATTAAAGTCTAACGAACTTGAATCCACTATTATTACTGAAAATCAAATAAGAATTTGCGAGGTTAAATCTTTTACAGGTTCATCTTTTAACGATGCGACTTATGAAGAGCAAATAGCTAACACTAAATTAATTGCTTCTGCTCCTGAATTATTAGAGGCTTTAATGTGCGCTTACTTAAATTGTAAAAAATTAACTCCTGAGGCGGATGAGTTTATTAAGTCAGTAATTTTAAAAGCAACTGTATGATTATCGAACTAGAACTATTCGGCAACCTAACTGTTATGAATGTAGAGGTAACAGGCTATTTTACTCAATATACAGAAGCTACATACTGGCAACCATCAGAAGGCGGTTACTTCGAGATTGAGAAGATTGAGCGTAAAGGACGTGACATTACTAATCTACTTGACAAGTTAAAAGGTAATAAAAATTTACTAGAAGATATTGCAAATAACATTGAGGAAAACTATAACGATTAAAAACAAAACAAAATGAAAAAATCAATTTTAAGTATTTTTGAAGCTGCCGAAAAAGGTGGCTACAAAGTAACAGAGATTAACTGTAACAAGTCAGGATGCAAGGTGTGGTTAGAGCGTGACTACCTATTTATTCATTGTTACTTTGATCTAAGTAAAAATGAGTTTAAGCATCATTATTTATCTGTAATGGACGATAAATTTATTTTAGCCAAAGGCGTAAACTTCTCTAAATAATTATTAAATTTGTAAAACAATTAAAAACAAAACACTATGAAATTCGAAATTATCAAAGACATTAAATTAGACGGTACAACTTACTATCTAGTTTACACAACTACCTCAGAAGGTATCAGACATTATCATACTCTTTTTACAACTGAAGAGGAGGCTTATGATTTTATGAATATCCTTATCGAAAACCACGATCAAAAAGGTTACCCAAAACAAGAGGTTATTTTTTCACAAACATTTTAATTATAAATTATGAGCAACGTACAATTCCCATCAGGCATAAGTGCCTTCAAACCGAATGATAAAGCACCTTCATTTATCAAAGCTAATTTAAGTATTAAAAAGGCTGAGTTAATCGAGTGGTTAAAATCACAAGGTGACACCGTTAAATTAGATTTAAAAGAATCAAAAGATAGCGGTAAGTATTACCTATCTGTAAATGATTTCACAGCTACTAAAAAGGATGAAACTAAAGCGGGTGCATATACTGAGCAAGTAAAGAAACAAGTAATTGAATCGGATGACTTACCATTTTAAAAACAAACTAAAAACAAAACACAATGGACAAAAGAGAAACACTAAAAAAACTATTCCTAGAGAATGGTTTAGAAAAAGAGGACGTATTTAAGTCGCCTCAGGGTTATGTGATAATCACACGCTCAGGTATTGAGAAAATCCAGTACAAAAATAAGATTGAGATTGATTTCTCTAGTGAAATGTTAGCTAAAGATTTTGTAGTAATTAAAGCTACTGGCACGAAAAAGCTAGTAACTGAAAAAGGTATTAGCTACGATTTACAGATTGAAACTTATGGCGAGGCTTCACCTGAAAATTGCAAAAATAAGTACATCGTTTCTATGGCTGAAAAAAGAGCATTATCGAGATGCGTATTAAAAATGGTAGGTTTCTATCAGTTAGGTGTATTTGGCGAAGATGAGGCGGATGCTTTCACACGAACTAATGAGCCAGTAGATGGAATGGATTGATGAGTTACTAGACGATTCTCCTAAGCCTGAGTTAATCGGTGTATGGTTTGAATCTATGATTGAGGGAATGATAGAATGTGCCTCGATAGACGAGAGATTGAGGCACTCACTCATAATTGAGTTAAGGGATGGGTTAACTTGGCATAGGGCAAATGATATTAAAAGGATGCTCGAAGATTACCAACCCGATCCAATTACTCAGGGAAGTAAATATACATTAAGTGACATCACTAGAAAACTAAAGCAAATAGTAAATGAATAAAGATAGATTTTACCAAATTTTCTACGGTTATAAAAAAAGAGAATGTACTACTAGGGATTTAAAAGAATTACTAGAGGCTTATATTTTTGACCGTACAGGTAAATCTATTAGCATTAATTCACTATCTATGATTCACGATACTGATCGTACTAATAGTATGCTATCCTATGCCTTTGATTATTATAACGAAAAATTTAGCCAATGAAATTAGAAAGTATAATTCCTGAGATTAAAAAAATAATCATTGATTCTAATAAGACAAATGACATCGACAAGCTAATAGGGTTCAATCTACGAATGGCGGGTTATTCATTTTATCTAGGCGAATATGTTAATGACTGTTACCGTACATCATTAGACTGTTACAACCTTCGTAAAGAATTTGAGGCTAATTACATTGTTACTGGTGAAGGCGGGGTAAGTAGGTTACAAGCTGAGAGCATCGTTAAATCGAAAGAATATAGGGTTAATGAGGTGGATAGTGAAGTATTACATAATAGGTTAAAAGGTTATCAGAATAATATTGATCAGTTCATTCAGGCGAATACTCAGAAAATTGCACACCTCAGAAAAGAATTTGAAAATAGTAAGAAATAAATTTTGTAGATTAAATAATTATACTTAACATTGCGCCATCCTAAATGACCATACGGATTATGAATAAAAATTCACATTTAAAATATACCCCGAAATTAAGATAGGTCTTGTAACGCTCGTTGCAAGTGGTCGACTATTTTAACAAGGGGTTTCCTTATTTATGGCTATTAATAAAAAATCTTTTGTGCTTTATTCCGATCAAAAAGTAATTATTGACTTGTTAACGGATGAACAGGCGGGTAAATTGCTTAAACATTTATTAGCGTATGTTAATGATGAAAATCCTGTTTTGGATGACGTTTTATTAAATATTGCGTTTGCTCCAATTAAGCTACAACTCAAAAGAGATTTAGAGAAATGGGATGATATTAAGTTAGTTAGGTCTAAAAATGGTAAGGCGGGAGGTGTTAAAAGTGGTGAAGCAAAACGAAGCAAAACGAAGCAAACAAAGCAAAGTGAAGCAAATGAAGCTGTAAATGTTAATGTAAATGATAATGTAATAAATAATATAGATAGTAAACAAACCCTTTTTAAAAACTCTATCTATTTTGATAAGGATAAATTTAAAGAGGCATTTCCTGAATGGTCAGTTGAGAAACTTAAACACTATTACGATTCAGCTTTAGACTGGTCAGATAGTAAAGGTAAGTTAATGAAGGACTGGAAGGCAACTATACGAGGGTGGGCGAGAAAGGATGAACAGGAAGGTAAGATAAAGTTTGATGTTAAAAAACCAACTATTAGTATTAATAATCAATTCGCATTAATGAGATAAATATAAACAACTAAACAAAACAAAATGGATTACAATGATTTCATTCAAAACAAAAAGCACTCAATCGGAAACTTTGGATTTGAGGCTAATTTCATTCCTGATATAGCTTTTGACTTTCAAAAGTTTATTATCGAAAAGTCTGTTAAAAAAGGTAGGATAGCAATTTTTGCCGATACTGGATTAGGTAAAACTTTAATTCAATTATCAATAGCTAAGAATATTGTTAATCATACTAATAAAAAGGTTTTAATATTAACTCCTTTAGCTGTTGCCTTTCAGTTTATTTTAGAAGCTGAAAAATTAGGTATTGACGACATCGAATATTCAAAGGATGGCAAACACTCAAAGAAAATAGTAATATGTAATTACGAGCGGTTACACTATTTTAATGAGAATGATTTTGTAGGTGTTATCTTAGATGAAAGTTCAATACTTAAAAACTTTGATGGTGCTATTAAATCACAGGTAACATCATTTGTTAAGAAAATACCTTATCGTTATTTATCCACAGCTACGCCTAGTCCGAATGACTTTATAGAACTAGGAACAAGTTCAGAGGCTTTAGGGTACATGGGTTATATGGATATGTTAACAAAGTTTTTTAAGAACAATCAAAATAGCGTAGATAGTACTAATAGAAATATTGGTGAAAAGTTTTATTTAAAGCCTCACGCTGAAAAAGATTTCTTTGCATGGGTTAATCAGTGGTCTATAATGGTTAAGATGCCATCCGACTTAGGGTTTTTAAATGATAGATATGCCTTACCTAAATTGATATTAAATAAGCATACTGTAGAAAATCAAAGTCTAATTGATGTTAATGGTCAGATTCAAATGTTTACTCCTATTGCTAAATCTATGACAGAGGTTAGACATGAGCAAAAACAAACAGAAGATAAAAGATGCGAAAAGGCTATTGAATTAGCAAAAGATAAAACTTCTGTTTATTGGTGTAACACTAATAACGAAAGTAGTATTTTAAAACATTCCGATAAGGATGCTGTTGAAATTATCGGTAGTCAATCAATAGAACGTAAAGAGGAAATACTACTAGCATTTTCAAAAGGTGAAATAAAAAGAATTATTACGAAAGCTAAAATGACTTCATTCGGTTTAAATTGGCAACATTGTAATCATTCAGTATTTTTCCCTACTTGGTCATACGAACAATACTACCAAGCTATAAGAAGGTTTTGGAGGTTTGGACAAAATAATGACGTAACAATAGACTTAGTTGTTTCCGATGGACAAACTAGAGTATTAGAGGCTTTACAACAGAAAACACAAAAGGCTATCGAACTTCATGAAAACCTAACTAATAATGTAAATAGACAGTTTATTCACAAAACAAAAGAATTTAATAAAGAAATAATTAAACCAAGTTTCATATAACCTAAAACAAAACAAAATGGAAAACAAAGTAAAAGACCAAGTAGTAACGGATAAATATGCAATATACAATTCAGATTGTATGTTAGTGTTACCTACTTTAGAAAATGAAAGCATTGATTTATCAGTGTACTCCCCACCATTCGCAGGGCTTTATAATTATTCAAGCTCAGAAAATGACTTTAGTAATTGTGAAAACAAAGAACAATTTTTACAGCAATATGAATTTCTAATAAAAGAAGTTGCAAGGGTAACTAAGAAAGGTCGTATTAGTGCTGTTCATGTTACCGATGTGTTTGATAATACTTGTCGATTATGGGATTTCCCTCACGAAGTAATTAAATTACATGAGAAGTACGGATTTGAATATCGTAACCGTATTACTATTTGGAAAGAGCCTTTAAAGGTTAGAATGAGAACAATGGTTCAATCTTTAATGCATAAATTTATAGTAGAAGATTCTACTAAATGTTTTACAGCTATGCCTGATTACGTTTTAATATTTACTAAGAAAGGCGAAAACCAAGTGCCAGTAACTCATAAGTTCGGAATTAATCATTATGCAGGTGAAATACCTATTTTACCTAATATTTTAAGAGCATGGAATAACGCTAATAATTCTAATCTTAATGAAGTAGAATTATGGGAGCACTTAAATAATATAAATGAAGAAGGTAAAATTACAAAACTTAATCATTATATTTGGCAACGATACGCATCTAGTGTTTGGGATGATATTAGAATAGATAATGTTTTACCGTTCAGAGATTCAAAAGAAGAAGATGACGAAAAGCACGTACACCCATTACAATTAGATGTAATTGATAGGATAGTAGAATTATATTCAAATCCTAATGAAGTTGTTTTAACTCCATTTATGGGAGTGGGTAGTGAGGTTTTTAGTCCTGTATCTATGGGTAGAAAAGCTATCGGTATTGAATTAAAAGATAGTTATTATAAACAGTCTATTTTAAATTTAAAAGAAGCTGAAATAAGATTCAGAGAAAATAGTAAACAATCACTTTTATTTAACGACTAAACAAAATGATAGTAACGATAAAGGATAAACAAAAGCAACTGAATAGATTCAGAGAGAAAGGGGAATACTTTAAAACCCTATCTACTGGTTTGTCTACATTAGATGAAATCTATCGCATAGTGCGTGGTTATCCTTTATTTATCGGGGGTGCTGTTCATCAGGGTAAATCTGAGTTCACATTAGAACTAGCGGTATCATGCGCTAAGTTACATGGGTTCAAGTTTGCGGTTTACTTAGGTGAAGCGGGATTAACCGAAATATCAATAGCAGAGATTTGTCAGAAGTATATCGGTAAACCATACTTAGGTCAGTTTGCAATGAGTGAATCAGATTTAATAGAGGCTCACCAATTTATAGAGCATCATTTTGTATTCCTGCAAATAGAAGATTTGACCGTAAAATCATTTTACGAAGAGGTGGATAAGGCAGAAAAAGAACTGGGGATAAAATTTGAAGGTACTATTCTGGATCCCTTTAACGATGTACGCAATGAGTCGGGTAATCATGGCGGTACTCACATTTGGTTAGAAGAGGATTTAAAATATATCCGTAAGGTTTCTGAGAAGTCAAATAGATTAGATATTGTAGTGTTTCACGTTAGCGATATTAAACCAATGAAAGACGATAATACTGGTCAATGGTATGTACGAGGCGCATTGAAAACTGAATGGGCAGGAGGGCAAGTAGTGAGCCGTAGGGCAATGACTATGCTACTTGTTTACGTTCCGCCTGAATGGTTATGCGATGAAACAGGGCAACCATACGGTAAAAACAAAACTATTGTTTATAATCAAAAGGCTAAGCCGAAAGGTAGCGGTAGGTTAGGTCATGCTGTAATTAATTGGGACTGGAAAAAGAATAGATATTTTGAGGAGGTGAATGGAGTTAGAAAATATATGCTAGATAAACCTACTAATAAAATTGCACCTCAGATGCCGATGAACGTAGGATTCGATTCAGTAATTAATGAAAACCCTTTTTAATGGAAGAGATTAACACACTAAAATTAAAGGCTCGTATATTAGCAATGGCTACTTACCTTTATTCGTCAACTGAAAAAGAAGGCATAAGCGAAGAGCGTAAAGAGTTTGCATATAAGTTAATTGATTTGCTTAACGATAGCCAATTAACAATAGAACAGTTAATAAAAAAAGAGTCTAAGTATATGAGTAGTTACTTTGATTTCAAAAACAAAGTATTAGTATTGCAAAAGGAATTAAATAAATTAGAAGCTGAAAATAAAAATCTAAAAGATAACTTATGTTAAAATCAAATGAGTTCAGAATAGGTAATTTACTTACTGATTTAAACGGTCAAAATAGGGAAGTTACTTGTATAACTAAAGAAGGTATAATGACTGAGCCTATATTTCCTTTTGTTATTAATCCAGTTATTCAAATTGAAGATGTATTTGAATTTATCTTACCTATTGATTTTAATGAAGAGTGGTTTAAAAAAATAGAGTTTGAATATCTTGAAATAAGATACGAATTTGATAGATTTTGGATTTATCAAAATTATAGGAGGGTATCTTCATTTAAGTATTTACACGAACTGCAAAATCTTTGTTTTATATTAACAGGAAATGAATTGAATTATGCTAACATTATTTGAAAACCAACGATTATCATTTAAACCAGTATTAAATGATACGGTAGAGAATCTATCGGGTAAGAAATTTAGATGCTATGGATTCGGTGTAACGTTTCAAAGCGGAATTAAAGAGGATTATTATTTGTATCGTCAGTTTAATACTGAGGGTGCGCCTATCGAGTTTACTGTTACCGATATTGAATATTGCAAGGCTATGGAGAATAAAAGATTATTTAAGATATGATTATCCCCCTAATAATCCGTATAACAATGCTAACTTATGGCAACGTTTATACAATTTGCGTTATACAAAATGTGAAATTTCCTGAAGTGGTATCGGCTCAATCGGTACTTGAAACTGGTTGGTATCAATGCCAAAACTGTTCTTTAGAGAAAAATAATATCTTTGGGTTTTATTCAGATAGATACCTAGAGTTTGACCATTGGATTGAATCGGTAGCATATTATAAAAAGTGGCAGGATAAATATGCTCCTGAATTATGCAATAATGACGAATACCTGCAATGGCTAAAAGACTTTGGTTACTTCACAGACGAAAACTATATTAAAAAAATAAACGATATACTATGAATGATTTTGAATTATTATTTGATGAATTACTAGAAATAGAGCTAATGTATATTAATGATAGTATTATAGATAACTATGAATGGGATAACGATTTAGGATGGGGAAAGACTATTCATTATTCTCAACTTGGTGGGCAAGATTATAAAAGATTATTATTTCAAAATAAAACAATTAAGCAATTTAATATATGAAAGCTATATTAGAATTTGATCTAAATGATTTTGACGAAGAAAAAAGGTTTAACCATGCAACCAGTAGCGTTAGATATTCCATAGCACTTTGGGAGATTGCTCACCTTCGTAGCCATTTTAAACATTGCGATAAAGCTGTAACATTTGACCAAGTGCTACAATACATTGACGAAGTATTTGAAACAAATAATATTAACATAAACGAACTAGACTGATGACAGGAAAAATGCCAAAAGAAACATTTAATGAAATCTCTAGGGGACATTGGGAGTACCTATCTAATGTTTATACTAACTCAGGATTTAGTGCCATTAAGCCTGAGGCAAAGTTACTAGGCGTACACGCTACTCATCTAGTGGCAAAGATTAAACAATTTAATAAAGAAGTTATTGAATTTAAAAAAATCACTAGCGAGTTAGATGTACTTAAAGACTTATCGTTTACTGAGCGTTTACAATTAGCTTTGAATTATAGTAATAATTATTTTGAGTTTAGCGATAATAATAGTAATTTAGCCGAATGAAAATATCTGTTATTCACCCATCACGAAATAGACCTGAGAGAGCCAGTAAGGTTTTTAAGGAAATGATTTCTAAAGCAGATAAACCTGAATTAATCGAATACATAATATCTATTGACAATGATGAAACTAAAGATTATACGAATATCACTAGCGGTATATATGCTCCTATTACACTTGTTAGCGATAATAGGTATTGTGTCGGTGCTATAAATAATGGCGCAAAGGCTTCTAGTGGCGATATATTAATGGTGGCATCAGACGATTTTGACGAGTGGCCAAAAGGATGGGATACTTTAATACGTGAGGCTTTTAGAGGCTATAAGTGTAAAATGTTAAAAACAAATGATGGCTCTCAGGGTTGGATAGCAACCTTACCGATAATGGATAGGGCATTATATGAAAAACTAGGTTACATTTATAATCCTGAATACTTGCATATGTTTTGCGATACAGACCTATCTAGTGTCTGTGATTTAATAGGAGCAACAGTTTACCGATTAGATATTATGTTTAGGCATAATCACTATACTAAGTTGAAAAACAAAGATAGTATTAACGAAAGGAATGATGCTACTTGGAATGAAGGCGAAGCTATTTACTTAAGACGTTGGAGAGAAAACTTTGGCTTAGATAAGAGTGAAGTAATTGGTATGATTAGAGACCAACGCCACAAAGACTGGGTAAGGAGAAAACTAAATGGTTAAGTTATCTATACTTATTTGCTCCATTAAATCTAGGGCTAACCAACTTAATGAGGTGCTAAGACTTTTAGGCACTCATCCCGAAGTAGAGATACTTATTGATGTGGATAATAAAGAGGTGTCAGTAGGTGTCAAACGTCAAAGGTTATTAGAGAAGTCAGTAGGTAAGTGGATAGTTTACTTTGACGATGACGATGAGCCTTATTATGGATATATTGATAAGATACTATTTGGTATAGATAATTATCCTGAGATTGATTGTATGGGTATCTATGGCGATATGACAACTAACGGTATTAATCCTAAGACTTGGATTCATTCAATCCAATTTAAAGAATGGCGAGGCGATGGTAGAAAAAAACTAGAATCGGGATTTGATTACGAGAGAAACATTATACACTTTAATCCAGTATTAAGGTCTAAAGCTATTCAAGTAGGCTTTAATGATATTCGTTTCGGTGAAGATAAAGATTACGCTATGAGGCTTTATCCTTTGCTTAGTAAAGAATACTTAATAGCTACTCCATTATTTCATTATAAATTTACAACTTCAAATAATCATAACGATAAATATGGAATCAAATAACGCTATCGTTTGTTTAACGAGAGGCTATCATAACCTTGCTCAGTACGATTCATTAATTGAGCGCAATAAGGCTATTAGATTGCATATTAATAAGAATAATCAATATCCTTTAATTATATTCCACGAAGGAAATATTAACGAAGAGCATCAGGATTATATTACTCACTTTGCAGAAGGTCAAAGATTAATTTTTAAAGATATTAGCGAAGTATGGGCAGGAGGTTATGAAGGTATGTGTAGGTTTCAAACTTATGACATTTGGAATTACTGTAAGGATTACGATAACATAATGAGAATAGATGAGGATTGTATCATTCAATCCTGTGGAGATAATCCTTTTGATATGAAAGGGAATGTTTATTTACGATCAATTTACTTTGCTGAGTCACATTCCGAAACTAATGCTACTCTGCCGTTATTCATTCACAACTTAACTGGTGAAAACATTACATCATTCTATAACGATAAATTTGTTTATACAAATGTAGGTATTGGTAACGTTCAGTTTTGGTTAGAGCCTAAAATGAATTTACTTATTAAATCTATTGCTTATTCAGATTTACAATTATATAATCGGTGGGGTGACTTACCGGTACTAGGTAGCTTACTTAATATTTATGCAAAAGGTAAAGTCGGGCATATCGAAGGGTTAAGCTATAAACATTTATCTCACGATAACTACATAACCAGTAATGGAATTGATTAATTTATTATCTTTGTAATATGACACAACTAGAATACCAAAACCAAAACAAATTAGGATTTGAAGGCGATACTTTTTTAAAGGAAACTTTTAAGAATATAGTAAAAGACTTTAATATCAATCACATAATTGAAACTGGAACGTATCATGGATATACTACTAAGCACTTATCTAAAATGGTAGAGAGGGTAGATACTATTGAAGTAGTGCAGGAAAACTATTTGACAGCTTTAAAACATTTGAAACGTTTAAAAAATGTTAATTGTCATCTCGGTAACTCTTCTGAATTATTAGAATCAGTATTACCTATTGAGCCAACTAATCTATTTTGCTTCTTAGATGCTCATTGGCAGCAGTACAACCCTTTGATAGATGAGTTAAAGGTAATTGCTAAGTCAGGGTTAAAACCTATTATAGCTATTCACGATTTCAAAGTACCTAACCGAGATGACTTAGGTTTTGACGTTTATAAACAGACAGGCATAGTATATGAATGGAACTGGATAGCTAAGTCAATAGAAGCTATTTATGGTAAGGATGGGTATAGCATTAAGTATAACGATAAGGCAACTGGTGCTAAACGTGGAGTCATATTTATATTTCCTAAGTAAACATTTAAAAATAAACAATATGAAAATTACATTATGTGATAAAGTTTTAGTTGGAGATATTCCTACTTATGATTTCAAAGACCAAGAGGAAGCATTAACATTTATCTATTCATGGTTAAGCACTAAAGATTTTGATAAAAGTGTATTTGTATGTTTCGCCACGTTTGATGGATTAGAAAATAAAGATTTAAGGAATGAGCAAAATGCCATCTTAGTAAGTCATTGTTGGGATAATATTACAGATATGTTAGGGGCTTATATTGATGTTGTTAATTATCATAATGTTAACTTCTCTGTATTTGAATTTGAAGACTATCAAGAGGCTTTTGGATATTGTACTGATTTAAAAGAATCATTCTAAATGATATTCTTTATTCATAATGACCAAAGACCTGAAAGGGTTAAGAACTTAAAGGAGCAAACCGAGTTTACAAATATAGATACCTTCGGTATTCAAAAGGCTATATTTACCAGTTCACCTAAAGCGGGAATATCACAGGCGCATAGGTCAGTAGTTGAAAAGGCTAAAGAACAGAATTGGCCTTATGTGGTAATAATGGAGGATGACATAAAGTTTACTGATAAAGATTCCTTTATGCTTTTTATGAATATGATTACCTTATGTCCTGACGAAGTAGATATATTATTAGGTGGGTTATACACTACCTCCCAGTTAGATAACTATAAAGGGATGCCATTCTTTAAACAAGTGGATAACGTTTCAGGGTTTCATTGTTACTGCGTATTTCAAAAGGCTTATGATAGATTTTTAGAAGCGCCAGACAATTATCATATAGACAAGTGGGTAACGGGATCTAAGTTAGGCAACCTATTAACGCTTACCTGCTATCCATTTTTAGCAATTCAGCAGGATGACTTTTATTCTGACAATAAGAAACAAGTTAAAAACTATTCACATTTACTAAAGAAGTATGAACTATTTGAAAGTAAGAAACTTAGTAAAGTTAAATAATGAAAACAAAGATAGCGATATTTGAAGTGAGGGCGATGAGGGTTAAATACTTAGATTGGCCTATTAGACACTACTTCTATATTTTTAATAATTAGATTATGGCACAGGAAGGCAGAGACGAAAACGGTAAGTTTATACATAAGAACTTATGGCACTTAATGAGGTCTAGGATAGGGCAACCTAAGAAGTTCCTAACTCCTGAGGAACTTGCATCAAAAGGATTAGATTACTTTGAGTGGGTAGCTGAAACAAAACAAAAGATAACTTTTGCAGGACTTAGATTATACGTTGGATTTAATCGTACAGATTGGTCGAGATATAAGAATGATTATGCCGATTACTGTGACACAATGAATCATATCGAATTATTATTAGAAGCTGAATGGGAGGGTAAACTTGGATGGGCAGGTTCAACACAGGGTGCTATCTTTTGGTTAAAAAATAAAGCGGGTTGGAAAGATGAGATTACTCAAAACCAAAATCAAACAGTTACAACGGTTCAACCTTCGATTATTTCAGGGAGTCCTAAATTAGCTAATGACGAAAAACAAATAGATGTTTAAATGCTCAACCGTATATTTAGCAAACTGGGAGGCTCAGGAAGATACGATAGTAAATCAAGGCGGTACATCGAGCGGAAAAACCTATTCCATTATACAGGTTTTGTTTTCCATTGCAATATCTGAGAAGGCTACAATTACAATAGTAGGGCAGGATATACCTAACCTTAAAGTAGGAGCGTTGAGAGATGCCTTAGAAATATATGAAAACTCACCCGAATTAAAAGGGTTAGTTACTTCATATAATAAGACAGACCGTATATTCGAGTTTGCCTCAGGTTCGATAATGGAGTTTAAATCTTATGGCAATCCTCAGGATGCGAAGAGTGGTAAAAGAGATTACTGTTTTCTAAATGAGGCTAACGGTATTCCTTTCGATATTTATACCGAGTTGGCACTCCGTACTCGTAAAAGAGTATTCCTAGACTATAACCCTAATAACGAATTTTGGGTGCATCAAAAGGTAATAGGCAGACCGAATACTAAACTAATAATCTCAGACCATAGGCATAACCCATTTCTATCTGAGAAGGTAAGAGAAAAAATAGAAGGGTTAAAAGAAATTGACCTAGACCTATGGAAAGTTTACGCTCGTGGTATGACTGGTAAGATAGAGGGATTAATATTCCGTAATTGGCAATATTGCGATGAGATACCTAATGATGCTAAGTTAGTGGCTTTCGGTTTAGACTTTGGGTTTACAAATGATCCAACGGCTATACTTTCAGTTTATAAACAGGATGGCGAACTATGGATTAATGAGGAGGTATATTCAAGTGGGTTAACTAATCCTGACATTCATAATCTAATTAAAGACGTGGTTAAAAATAATGAAGTAATAGGGGATAGTGCAGAGCCTAAGTCTATCGAAGAGTTGAGAAGGTTAGGACTTGCAATATACGGAGCAAAGAAAGGGGCTGATAGTATTCGTACTTCTATCGACATTCTAAAACGATATAAGTTAAATGTAACAAGGTCATCTACTAATTTAGCTAAAGAGTTAAATAGTTATAAATGGAAAACAGATAAGCATACAGGTACATCTATTAATGAGCCTGTGGACTTTCTTAATCATGGAATTGATGCGTTAAGGTATGTTGCATTAAATAAATTAAATAGTAATGGAGATTTTGACTACTCATTTAGATTATAAATTTAATGATGGATTTGCAGATGAGTTATCTGTTTGGACTAAAAAAGAAACTATGAAAAAAATAATAATACCTGAATCGTGGAGCGAAGTAACCATATCACAATTACGTGAGATACTCCAGTTAGAAGCAACTAATAAAATGAAGTACGCTATTGAGGTGGCATCTATACTTTCAGATACCGATACCGAAACAATAAGAGGTTTAAGTGCAACATACCTAAATGAAGTAAACAAGTCTTTAGGGTTTATTCACGAGTTACCTAAGTTGGGTTACTCAAATAACTTTACTGTTGACGGTCAAATGTACGCTGTCAACGATTTTAAATACTTTACTCTAGGGCAATGGATAGATATTGAGATGCTCGGTAAGGATTGGAAATCTAACCTTCATAAAATATTAGCGGTTATTTACCTACCTGCTACGGAAGTAAAAGGTAAGTTAGTTATTGATAAGTATGATGGCAAAATTGACGATAGGGCGGAGGTAATGGATAAGATGAAAGTATCGGATGTGTATAGTGCATCGGTTTTTTTTTCGAATTTCGGGCAGGAACTTACCGTCGCTTCTTCCCTGAAAGCTATGAACAAGCAGATAAAGGAACTGAGGAAGAACTTACCATTGAGGAAAAGGATAATGAACAATGGAACTGGTATAAAGTTTTGGATAGGCTCTCAGGTGAATCGTTTGTCGATATGGAGAAGGTGGCGGAGAAAAACGCTTTAGCCTGTTTTCAACATTTAATATACTTAAAGTATAAAGATGCGCTCAAAAATAGACAGATTAAAGCCACTCAAAGATTATCTTGAAAAAGAAGGTAAGGCATCCGTTAAGGAGATGCGAGGGTGGTTATCTAGTTGGTCTATTGATGGCGGTAAGTTAGCTAAGTCAATAAAAAGCAAAGTAATTAAAAAGAATAATTTCTTTGAGGTTAGTTACGAGTTAGAGGATTATTATGATTATGTCGATAGCGGTGTGAATGGTAAAAAGAAAAATGCTAATGCTAAGAAAAATAAGTTCGGTAAATTTTACAAGTTTAGAAACGAGAATCCTTCACGAGCGCACGTTAAAGCTATTGAGAAGTGGGGCAAAAATAAAGGAATACCTAAAGAGGCATCCTATCCAATAGCAAAGAGTATAAAGAAAAAAGGATTACAACCTAAGTCCTTTTATAATATAACATTGAAAAGAAGACGAAGCAATATGGAGAAGCAAATTGAAAAAGTAATATTTGATATTTTAAACAAATGAGTGTAACAGTAGAGAGACAACCTGAGGATTTTCAACCAGTATTCAATCAGAATAGATGGATAGTTGAAAGTAATAATACAGCGCAAACTAATTTTGAGTATATCTGTGACGTTTACGTTAATGCAGGGGCTACTTATATTGCTAGGTTAAAAAGATTTCCTGATTCAGATGGTTACGGTGATTTCGACCTTTCGAGAGTGTTAGCCGATTACGTTTCTGTTACTTTAGCAGCTTCGAATGATAATGGGTTTAACTTACATCGTAGCCATTATGTTAATTATGTATTGAAGTTTGGCGAGATTTACAATGGCACTACCTATACTAACTTAACAGTTACTTCTAGTCAGGTAGCGTTAATGATGGCATTATCTTTTAATCAATTTTATGATTACGATTATGAACAATATGCTTCGGGCGTTGGTTCACCTTCGGTAGATATAAAATTTTTAACCAATTCGCCACGTACATTAAAGGCTAGGAGAAACGGATATGCTGAATTACATTTTCTTAATGCCACTACTTCTAACTCTAGTTATTTAAAGATTAATAGTTATTTGCCTAGTGGTAGTTTAATTGCTAGTTATACTATTGCTAATCCTTACGTAACAGTTAATGTTAATAATAAATGGTTAAGTGTGGGCGTTGGTATTTATAATTTGAATACTGCTACGCTGAGTAGTGGGGTACAATTAGTAGTAGATGACGATGCAGGTAGTTATGATGTGGCACTATACGATACTAGTAATAATAGAACTTCTGAGATAATTACATTTGAGATAGATGATACCTGTAATAGATACGATGGTAAGCATATTAAATTCTTAAATAGATTAGGTGGCTTTGATACTTTCTTTTTTAGTTCAAATGAAAATGTTTTTATCGATGTAAATAACCGAGAGCAATACACTAAGTTAGCGGGTACGGTTTCAGGTTCACCAGTAACGTGGGGTTATAACTTATCTGACAGAGGGCAAAAGGTTATAGCGGTAGATTCACAGGAGCGCACTATATTAAAGTCAGGAGCGTTAACAGATGCTGAGTATGTTTGGTTACGTGAGTTAATTACTTCACCTGAGGTTTATGCTGTGGAAACTTATAACGGTACGATATACGATAGACCGATAGTTATTACTACTTCTAGTTACGAAGAGGTTTATAAAAGAAATAAAAAGATGAGCCAGTTAACACTTGAATATAAATATGCTCATAAAGAAAATATTCAAATGCTATGACAGAAGTAATAATATACGATACCGATAATACTGTTTGGAAATTAGATGTAACTGCTGACGTTAGTATTCCTTTACAATTTGGAATAGCTGACGTGAGAGAGCCACAAAACGCAAAAGGTACTTGGAGTAAGACTGCTACATTTAAAGGTACTGCAAATAACAATAAAGCGTTCAAACACGTTTACGAAATTAGCGGAGATAGTTTATTCAATGTAAATAAAAAGGTACGTTGTGTTATTATTCAGGATGGCGTTAATGATTTCGTAGGGTATGTAAGATTATTAAATATCAAAAGAAAAAATAACGGTAGTAATGATTATAACCGTATTCAATATGAGTTATCGTTCTTTGGTGAAACTGCTGACCTATTTAAAAACATTACAGGTGACTATTTGCACGATTTAGATTTTAGCGAATGGGATCACGATTATACTTTTACGAATGTTACCAACTCTGCAATAGGTAACACAGTATTAAATGGAGTAACTGGTCAAAATAGTATAACGCTAGGCACGTCAATATTTATAAATTCGTTTGCATATAACTCAGGATATTTACAAGTAGTTTTTGCTTCTGCTCATTCCTTAGCGGTGGACGATGAAGTGTATATTGTCAAAACAAGTAATGCTAATAACTCACATTATAACGGTTTCTTTTTCGTTAAGTCGGTAGATAGTTCCACTACTGTTACCTTGTGGATGGTTTACGGTGAAAACACAGGCATAGAAACGGGGACAGGTAGAAAAATTACTAGGCTAGGTGTGGGTTATGTTTATCCTATGATAGATTATGGATTAAACACAGGCTCGTCTTGGGATATAGAACATACCTTTCCTGCTATCTATGTAAAGAATTATATTGATAAGATTTTTGAAAATGCAGGATATACTTATAGTTCTACTTTTTTCGATTCACAATATTTTAAAAGTTTAATCATACCATTCAATAAAGATACTTTTGCAATATCACAGGCAGAAGTATTAGAGAGAGAATTTAAAGCTACACTAACAGCGAATGAAACTACTGTTACCGATTCGTCAACTGGTATATTTTATTCATTTTATTTCGATGAGCCAATAGAACCTGACAATGATTCTACCAATGGTAATAATGATGACAATGGTAATTACTATGTACCTACGGGGGAATATACTGCACCAGTAACAGGTTATTATAATTTTAATTGGAATATAATTAAGTCAGTTACTTTGGATGCTGTGCCTATTGGATATACTAGACCAATAACTACGAATCAATTATCTGTTAGTTGTAGAGTAAATGGCTTTAATTTTCATTCACAATCTTACTCAGGTCAATTTACAAATTCGGGAATCTTACAAGGCACAACTCCAAGTATTTTTTTAAATGCGGGTGACGTAGTAGATTTTAGATTAATAGGTAGTTTAGCCTATAAAATTATAGATGCTAGTAATAATTATTATACTACTTCACAGGATGTAGATTTACAAATATTACAGGGTAGTTTTTTACAATGCCGAATATTAAACACTGTAATTAATGAGGGTTTCAATATTGAATTAAATAACGCTATCCCTAAAGATATTTTACAGAGTGATTTCCTTTCGTCTATAATTAAAACATTCAAACTATTTGTTGAGCCTGACGGTGACAATAGTAAAAAATTAGTTATCGAACCTAGAGATAGTTTTTATAGTAATACCGTATTAGACTGGACAAGTAAAGTAGATATTAGTAGAGATATTGATATTACTCCGATGGGTGAGTTAAATTCTAAAAGATATACACTAAAATATAAATCTGACAAGGATGCTTTTAACCAAAATCACGAACAGTATTATGCGAGGGTATATGGAACTAAAATTGTGGATATTGATAATGATTTTGTATCGGGGGAAACAATTATAGAACCTATATTCTCAGCTTCACCATTAGTAGATTATCCAGTAGGTACGGATAGAGTAATTACATCAATAGTTAAAGAAGGTATTATAACTCAGAATAGAATAGCGAGTAATATTAGATTATTATTTTACTCGTTGAGAGGTACTAAATTTCCTTATACTATTACCTATGGCACTTCGTCTAGTGCAACAGTTTACACTTATGCCTATGCAGGTCACTTAGATAATGTTTGGATGCCTATTCACGATTTAAACTTTGGTTATCCTGATGCTACCTATTATAATTATGGAGCGTGGACAAATAACAATTTATACAATAGATTTCACGCAAGGTACATAGATGAGATTACTGATAAGAATAGTAAGTTAGTTAAGGCTTATTTGCATATTAAACCTATGGATATTCTTAATTTGGATTTCGCTAAATTGATAAGAATAGACAAGCATTTACTTAGGTTAAATAAGATAATGGATTACGATATTAACTCAACAGGATTAACATTGTGTGAGTTTATTTTAGCTAAAGATTTTACAGCATTTAGTAAAACTACTTTACAAGTTGCCTACGGTGTAGATGCTACATTAGGAGGGGATTTAATACCTAGACCTTTGCGCAATGGATTTGGGTTAGGTAACTCTGAAAATCCAACTAGACAAATGGATGGGGTAAATAATTTTTATGGAGGTAATAATACAGGTATAAAGGTTTCAGGCGATAATAATATAATAGGTTTTGGAGCAAGGAATATAACTATTAATGGAGATAATAATTCTGTTAGTGGAGATTTTGAGAATGTAGTTATTTTCGGAAATAACACAACGGCAACGAGGAGTAATACTACTTATATGAATGGTGTGGCTATTGATGGCGAAGGTTCAATAGAGTATGTGAACACTAATTTTAAAGCGGGAATAGGAACAGGTAATTTAATTCTAGTGGATGCTAGTGGTGGAGATATTACAATTACTTTAGATTTATGCGCTGATGTTATAGGTATTCCGATCACGATTAAAAAAATAGATTCAAGCGTAAATACTGTAACTGTTAATCCTGCAAGTGCAGAAACTATTGATAGCGTATTGACATATACAATAAGGGTACAGTATGATATTTGTACTATTGTGAGTGACGGAGTAAATTGGAATTTAATATGAGCATGATATTTAATATAATTAGAAAGGCGGGTACTTTAATAGGTAAACGTAAATCATTAAATTTTATTGAGGGTAGTAATGTTACTTTAACTGTTGCTGACGATTCAGCTAATGATAGAGTAAATATTACTATTGCATCTAGCGGTGGCGGTGGTGGAGTTACTTCGGTTAGTGGAACAAGTCCAATAGCATCAACGGGTGGAGCAACTCCAGACATATCAATAGCGGATGCGATTGCTGATGGGGCAACTAAGGGAGCGGCATCATTTAACGCTTCAGATTTTAATTCTGCAAGTGGAGTTATTGCTATTGATTATACCAATGGACAAGCATCATCATTATCAAATAAAGGATTTTTGACAAGTGCAGACTTTACAATTTTTAATGGCAAACAAGCTGCCTTATCAAGTGGCGTTAACATAAAAACTGTTCAATCTACTTCCATAGTAGGTAGTGGTGACGTTACAATTACAGATGCTAATTTATCTACGAGTGACATTACTACTAACGATGTTAGCACAAGTAAACATGGATTTGTTCCTAAAGCACCTAATGATACTACTAAGTTTTTGAGAGGCGATGGAACTTGGGCAGTAGTAAATAATAATGGAGGTTGGACAATAATTGTAAAGAGTGCTAACCAAGATGTGACGAATAACGCAACTTTACAAGACGATACCGATTTACAATTTTCGGTAGTGGCGGGTGGACATTATATGATTGAAATGGATATTGTAATTTCAGCAAATAATACAACGGGCGATTATAAAAATGCGTTTTTCGTTAGTGCGGGAACAATGTTAGGAAAAGGATATATGATAGGACCAACGGCAACGGGTGCAGCACAAGTAAATGAATATGCATCAAACGCAGCAGCTACATCATCAGCTTTAGCATTAGGCTCACCTTTAGCTAATTTAGATTATTTAGTAAGCACAAAAATTATATACTCTTTTCAGGCGTCTGCAAATGCTACCTTATCATATCAATTTGCAAATAATACAGCAGCAGCGGGAAGAACGTCAAGAACTTGGAAAGGTTCAATTTTGAAATATAAAAGAATAGATTAATATGGGATTAGAAATTAGCAAAGGTTTGCCAACGCAAATCACAAATGAGGATGGCACAATTACTACGGTGGATGCAAAAGTAATTTACATCAAAGGAACGGATATTGAGTTGAAATCTGTCTATGGTCGAGCATCATTAATTTGCTCACAAGATGGGTTCACAATATCGGTAAGCGTTAAGACGTATATGGATTATTACGCCTATAAAAATGCAAGTGAGTTAACTACTGACATTAGTCAATTATCATTTGATTTTGTTATTTTGGAAACGGAAACGCAATCCATTCAAGTTGGATTAGAATATGCGAAAAATAGATTTATCGAAATGGGTTATAACTGTGAAATAAATTAAATATGGCAAAGACAATAATAATAGATACAGAGGTTAAAGGTGTTGACCAAGCATTACAGGATATTGACAAAATTGATAATGCTGTCGATGGGGTTAATCAAAAAAATATTTCGCCTAAGTTTGATAGCGCTAAGACTGAAAAAAGTTTAGAGAACTTACAAAAGAAGGGTGAACAGATTGAGAAGGTAGGACAAGGTATAGCGGGAGGCTTCGCATTAGCTACTGGTGTAGTAGGTTCGTTTGGCTCTGAGTTAGGATATAGTACAGAAGAGATAGAAAATGCACAGGCTAAGGCTAGTTCTTTTATCGGAATACTTGTATCTATTAAACCAGTAGTAGAGGGTGTTGGTTCAGGATTTAAGTTATTAGGTTCTATTTTAAAAACTAATCCATTAATATTATTAGCTACAATTATAGGTGGTATCATTGTATCGTTCTTAGATATGGGAGCGATAGTAGATGGGATTAAAAAAGGGTTTAAGGTTTTTGGAGATGCTGTTTCTGCTACTTTCGATTTCATTGTCGATGCTGCTATGTTTGCTATTGATATGTATACTCAGTTTTTAGATATTGTTACTTTTGGATTATTTGATATTAATAGTTCTTATAAAGGATATGTAAAATCTGTTGAGAACGCAAGTGCAGCGGAAAAGAAAAGAGAGGAAAATGCAATAAAGGAAAGGGCTTTAATTGTTCAAAATATACTTGAATTAAAAAAGAAAATAAAGATATTAGATGAGGAAATAAAAATAATAGAGAAAACTAAAGCAGCGGTAACAGCTAGATATGACCAAGAGATAAGATTGGCACAAGCATCGGGTAAAGAAACCTATGCTATTGAGAAGCAAAAACTAGCAGACCTTATTACTTTTACTGAAAAAGAAATACAGTTAAAATTAAAAAAATATCTATTTGAAAAACAACTTCAAGGAGAGGAAAGTAAATTTACTAAAAGTTTGTTTGGAGAAAATATGGCTTTTGTTCTAGCGGATCAACAGGCTAACATTAAAGCAAATAATGTAAAAGTGAGAGAACTTGCCGAGTTAAGAAAGCAAGTTAATGGATTTAAAGATGACGATGCTGTACTAGATGCAACTAGAAATAAAGAAAATTATGATAAATGGAAAACTTTAGAGGAGGAAAAAACAGCTAAAGCAAAAGAAGAGGCTGAAAAAAGGAAAGCGTGGGAAGACCAAGTTAATAGTGAGTTAAAAGTAATTGAAAGTAAAAAGTCAGATAATTATTTAGTAGGTCAACAAAGCGTAGCCGATGCTACTAAAAATGTATGGGCTTCTATGTATGGTGAAGTAGCTAGGACAGGTAATGAAACAGCCACAAAAGATTTAGCTAATCAAAAGGAAGTTAATAATGCTAAGGTTCAAATGCTATCGGATACATTAGGCACTCTCTCATCACTAACTGAATTATTTGGTAAAAAAAGTGAGGCTAGTGCTAAAAAAGCATTTCAGGTAAACAAAGCTATAAGTATAGCGGATGCAATTATTAAAACATATCAAGGTGCTAATGCAATATTTGCTACTGCTGCTGCTAATCCTAAATCTGTTTTATTTCCTGCTCAACCTTTTATAGCGGCAGGTTTAGCTATTGCGGGTGGTTTCGCAAACGTGGCTAAAATTTCAGCAACTCAATTTGGTGGCGGTGCTTCTGCTTCAGGAGGTGGTGGTGGAGATAGTGGCTTCGGTTCTGGGCCATCATTACCAACCGTAGATACTTCATCTACTCCATTTCAATTTCCAACAGTAGGTGAAAATAACCCACAATCTAACCAACAAACATTTGTATCCGTTACTGAAATAAATAACGTTAACAATAGGGTGCAGGTGGCTGAGGCTAACGCAACCTTTGGTTAAATCGGTTTAGTTTTCAAAATAAACGATTTAAAGTAAAAATACATATAAAGGTATGGATAAGGACACTTTGCCAACCTATGAGCTTGTTTTGAATAAATCGGAACATGGCACTCAATTCATAAGTTTAGTTGACGAACCTGCAATTCAACTTAACTGGTTTGCATTTAACAAGCATTTTAGTTTAGCCGAAATAACTGAGCAAAAGAAAATAGCGGGAGCGTTCTTAATTCCTGAGCAAAAGATTTACCGTAAAGATGAAAATGGCGAATACTATATTAAATTCTCAAAAGAAACGATTCAGGAAATAGCAGACAAGTTTAATAGCGAACAAAGAGGTAGGTCTATTAATTTAATGCACCAAGACGGTAGCACCTTATCGGTTGCTTTCGTTTCTGAAAATTGGGTAACTGCTTTAGAGAATGATAAGAGCAAAAACTTTGGATTTGATTTGCCTGAGGGTACTTGGTTCGGTGTTGTGAAAATAGAGGATGAGGACTTTTGGCAATCGGAAATAAAAACACAAAAGTTAAGAGGCTTCTCTATTGAGGGTTTCTTTGATATGAAAAAATTAAAAATGAATAATATGGAGTACGGAAAATTTAAACTAGAAAAAGAAGCCACTCTCGAAGATGGCACAGTAATTTATACAACAGCATCTGACTTTGAAGTTGGCGCACCTGTATTTATGGTAGATGAAAACGGTCAGCAATTTGCTGCTAAGGATGGCGATTATGTGCTAACTGGTGTAGGTGTAATTACTGTTAAAGACGGATTAATTACAGAAGCGGTTAAGGAAGAGGTTGCAGAAGTAGAGCCAACTCCTGAGGTAGAAGCAGAGGTTACTAAGGTAGTAGAGCCAAACGCTCCTGTTAAAGCAGAGGTTACTCCTATGGATATTGAATCTATTAAGGCAATGTTACAACCAGTAATAGACGAAATGAACGCTAGAGTATCTGCATTGGAACAAAGATTTAATGAAATTGAGGCGGGAACTGGTGAAGCTATTAACGAACTTAAAAACGATAAAGAAACTTTAAGAACTGAGTTATCTGCAATGAAGGATAGTATTCCTACTAATTCAATATCTAAACCTGAAAACAATAGAGTAAGATTATCTACTGAGCCTCCTGTAAAATTAACTAGTGAGGAACTATTACAAAAGGTTATCGCACTTAGCAAAATAAACGAAAAAGCAATTTAATACATTTAATTCAAATACTAAAAAATTATGCCTACAATTACTGACAGTACGTCTACATGGGACGGGATACAAGCGCAAGAGTTCTACTCTGCAATTTTGTTACAAGGAAATTCTAAGTCAAAAGCTAGAAAACTTGTAAACGTTAAATCAAAAATGAACATTCCTTCTATGTCTGTGGCAAACTTGCTACAAGCAGGGGCGTGTGATTATAGCTCTCAGGGTACAGTTACGATCACTGAGAAGTCAATCGAAACTTGTGATTTAATGGTTAACAAAACTATCTGTAAAAAAGATTTTTATAATATGTGGTTGTCTGAGCAAATGGGTGCAGGTGACATGAAAGAAAAAATTCCTGCTACTTTTCAAGAGTATGTATTATTCAAAATGAAAGAATTTTTGAATTTAGAAATTGAAGAGGGTGTATGGCAATGGGATACTGCTGCTTCTCCAGTTGACTTATGCGATGGTTGGTTAAAAGGATTCTTAGCTGATGCTACTGTAATTGATGTTGTAGGAACTACTTTAAGTGCTTCTAACATTATCACAGAATTACAAAAAGTTTATGATGCTATTCCTAATACCATCATTGACGATGAGAGAACTCGTATTTTGATTTCTCCTGCTGCTGCACGTTTCTATCGTACAAAGATTGCTGCTACTTCTGTTGAAACTTATATGCAGAAAAATGTACCAATGATGTTTTTAAATGTTCAAATGGAAGTTGTAAACGGATTACCTACTAACGATGTGGTTGCTTGTCAATGGGAAAACCTTTGGTTCGCTACTGACCTTATCGAAGACTTCGAGACTATCAAATTAATTGATACTGGCGAAACTTTAGGAGATAAGAATGTACGCTTCGTTGCAGGTTTCAAGTTCGGAACTGGTCATGGTGTAGGTGCTGAAATTGTTTATTATACATAATAATAATAATCTAAGGGGTGTAAAAACCCCTTTTTAAAATAAAATAAAATATGGCTTGTACATTATTAACAGGTGGCGTTACCATCGCCTGTTCACCTAACATAGGTGGAATTAAAAAGGCTTACATTACTGATTTCGTAAATGTAGAAAATGGATTCACAGAAGCGGCGGGAGTAATTTCTGCTGTGGCTATTGATTCAGGAGAAAACTATTACGAGTTTGAGTTTAACAAAAATACTTCATTCTATACCGAGAGCGAAGCTAACAGTATTGAGAATGGAACTAATTTTAAGACTCAGGTTATTACTTTAGTTATCCCTCGTAGAGAAGTAGCAAAAAGAAACGTTATTCGTTTACTAGCACAAAAAAGACTATCTATTATTGTTAAAGACCAAAACGGTTTAAACTGGGTTTTGGGAATGACAAATGGAATGGACTTAACTACTAACGAAGGTGGCTCAGGAACTGCTAAAGCGGATATGAATGGATATACATTAACCTTCACAGGAGAAGAGTCTGAAATGGCTTCTACTGTATCAGATGCTATCTTAGCGACATTAATTTAATCTAAATAAAATTTAGGGAGAGCCATCTGTAAAGGTGGCTTTTTTTTTAAAATGATAAAACTAAAAAAAGATATTACTACGGATGTGGCTTTGACGTTAAGCGAAAAAGTTACTATCACTTCGCCTATTTATATTTTTTCATTTGTTCACGATTTGACTTTTGAAGTAGTTAATTTTATTTTGCCTGACGTATCTCCATATCCTGAAAGATTTAATTTATTCGAGATTAATGAAACTACTTTAGATTTAAAAAAGGGTTTTCATTGTTATACTATTTACGAGGCAGAGGTAGAGTCTCCACAGGATACTGATCCTAATAACTATTCACCTTCGTTAAACGTATTAGAAGTTGGTAAGGTTTATGTTTGGGAAACTGAAATAGATTTACCTACATTTGATACAGGAGTTACAACAGAAATACCTACCTTTACGCCATGAAAATATTTGGATTAGATATAAGCAGAAATAAAGAGGAAATAATTAAAGATGCCTCAGTAATGTTTGGCTCACAAAATTATATAGCTACTCCTATTGCTAAGGAAAAACAAGGGGATAAATATATTTCATTTGGTGAGGATAACTTAGTGCCTCAGTATTGGATTTCTTTACTTATGCGCTCTGCCATTCATAGAGCCTGTGTTGTTTCTAAAGCCACAATGATAGCGGGTAAGGGTATTGAGTTTATTGGTTATGATAATCTCTCTATCGAGGCAAAAGCGAAGCTGAGAACGCTAATAGAAAACCCGAATGGTACAGACCAATCATTAAGTGATTTGGTTTATCAATGGGCTTATAATAGTGTAGCATTTGGCGCAATGGCTATCGAGTTAATTAAGTCAGTAGATAAAGGAAAATATACACAGATTAATAATATTGATGCCGCTCATTTAAGAAGTGGAAAATATAATAATTACGGTAAGGTAGATACTTATTATTACTCTCGTCATTGGGAATTAGTGAATAACAAAACTGAGAAACCTAAGGAGATACATACAGTTGGAAATGATGAGCAAGATAGAAGTGCTATTATGTATTTTAAGAAACCTGACCTATCAAATGAGTATTACGGTTTACCCGATTATTACAGTGCTATTAATTGGATAGAGGCGGATGCTAAGTCGGGAGACTTACAATTAAATAATGTTAACGAAGGATACCAACCTAGTTTAGTTATTAAGTTTTATAAAAAACCAAGTTCACCTGAGCAAGAGGATGAAATTGTAAGAAGTTTAAATAGACAATATTCTGCAAGTGGTAAAAAGAATAAGGTGCTAGTAATGTTTAGTAATTCGAAAGAGGATGCGCCTGATGTAGATCCCTTGAAAATTGAAAACTTTGATGACAAATTAATCACTTTATCTGAGCAATGTGTTCAACAAATATTAACGGTTAATAGAATTACTTCTCCTAGCTTATTAGGTATTCCTGTGCCGAGTGGTTTAGCAGGTGGCGGAGCAGAGTTAGAGAGTGCCTATAAGATATTCGATGGGGTTGTGATTACTCCTGAACAAATTTGGATAGAGAAAAATATGCAAAAGGCATTATACAGAATGGGTATCCACGTTCAGCCGAAAATTATTAAACTAAATCCACTAGAATAATGGCAATCACTAAAGCGACATTTATAAACGAAACTTTTTTACAACAGTACACTCCTATTAGTGCTAACGTTGACATTAAGTTAATCGCTCCATTTATTATAACTGCACAGGATAAATACGCACAGCATATTTTCGGAAGTGAATTTTACGAGAGATTGATGCTTGGTATAAGTGCAGGAAATTTGATAACAAAAGAAACAGAACTATTACAATTATCTCAACCCGCTATCGCTTGGCTTACCTTAGTTGAGGCTATTCCTTTTATTAATGTAGGAATAAGAAACAAAGGTATTTTGAAGGGTACTAGTGATACTACTGAGTCGGCATCGTTCAAAGAGGTGGGAGATTTAAAGCAATCGTGCATGGATAACTATGAGCATTATATGCAAAGGGTTCAAGAGTGGTTATGCCTTTCAGATAATAACGCTACATTAACATTATATAATAATCCAACTAGGAATATGTATCCCGATCATGGAGACGTTTACACTAGTGATATTTATACAGGTCAAAATAGAACAGAAAAAAGTATTCAGAATTTTTTTAGAAGTATGTAACTATGTGTGACGCATTAAAAAAATATAAAGAGGCTAGATTAAAAGTAGATGCTGAAATTATTTTAGAATTTCTATCTAATACTGGCATCTCTAAAGATTTAATAAAAGAGGAAGACGTTGAGTATATTGAACTAGCTAAACAAGTAGATACCTTACAGGCTTACTATTATTATAAAGGTCGCTATGATGACAAAACTAGACCATTTTGTAAAAGAGTTTTAGACTTAAATAAATACTGGGGAGAAACTGACTTGTTAATGATTTCCGAGAGATTAGGATATTCAGTATTTTTATTTCAGGGCGGGTTTAATTGTAGGCATATTTGGCAGAAGGCTAGAATAAGTAAAAAACAATTAGAGACAGGTGCTATCATTCCTGACCAACCTAAGACTATTCAGATATGGAGTGCTGCTAATCGTCAACAAAAAGGATTAGGTAAGTATTTCCCTCTAGCTTAAATTAAGTCTTTTCTGAGGCTTTTGAGCATCCTCCTAAT
>Ga0208133_1000089_pt1 | contig 34354 bp, 33 predicted proteins | sample ColrivemetaGS535_FD_187595 | JGI IMG/M metagenome (GOLD analysis project Ga0208133, IMG submission 187595) | Estuarine microbial communities from the Columbia River estuary, USA - metaG S.535 (SPAdes) (version 2) | ecosystem: Environmental > Aquatic > Marine > Intertidal zone > Estuary | place... | reverse complement strand
CCAACAAATTTGTAGCAGTCCATTTCTGATTTCCGGCATTATAAACTAATAAGCTTCCTGCCGCTAGTTGGGTTAAGTCTAAATCAGACAGCCCCCTTAACGTCGTAGCTGTGGGGCCAATCATGCCGCCTACTACTACTTTGGTTTGTGATTGCGAAGAAACAACAACAGGTTCCTTGCGCTCAATAATAACTGCATTGTTAACTTCGGTTACAATTACATTAGTTGTCATCTTGTGACCTCTTTTACTAAACTAATATTTCCGCTAAGAAAGGGAATTACGTTACCTTGGTTATCTGTTAATTCACATGAATATACTGCTGCATCAAAGTTAAATGTGCCTGTAACTGCAGAAGTAATTTTCAGTGAGATTGTGTAATTAACGGGATCAATAATAATGCCACCATTAGCAGTTGTCATCTCGTGTAAAACTGTAGTAGACTCTAGTGTCTCACGAATCTGCATTTGTGCTGTATAGCCAGTAATAGGAATTGGTGTATTGTACTCTACAGTTCCGCCCGATGTATAAGCACCGTAACCTGCCGAATTAACTTGGTTTAGGGTTACTGTAGTAGATGTTTTGCCAGTAACCAAATAGTAGGCATCTTCGCTAATGGTATTAATGTCTTTCATTCCATTAACACCAGTTATTCGTACTCTCCAGTTTAGGGGTACACCATGTGCCGAACTAGTAGTAACTACACACGGGGCTGCATTAGTAATACCAGAAATTGGCGCATATTGTTTTGTTTCTGATTCCCATCTAAGCACTTCTTGAAAAGTACTGCCTTGATAAATTTTGTAACTAATCTTTGCTGGTTCCATTGGATTACCTTACTTTCTTTGCTGCTGCAAGCGTAGCCGATACTCTAAATTTATTTACTTCTTCTGTTAGAGCTACTACTTCAGTTTGTAGTTGCTGATTCTCAATGCACAACTGTGATAGTTGTGTATTTAATAAAATCATTTCTTGTTGTAAGCGGTTTAATTCAGTAGCAAGTAAACCATTTTGTTCGCTCATTCGCTCGAGCTCTGTGTGCATTAAAGTAATAATGCTAGTTTCCGCATGAGTACTTTTCCAGTCTTTTAACAGTTTCTGTATTCCAACTGAGAAAGCAACTACTGCTAACGCAACTAGTGAAACGGTCTGTATGAGGCTATGATTTTCAATCTCCACCATAATCAGATCTCCTTATTAGCAATGGTTGTATATTTAATTGTATTCCAAACGGGAAGTCTGCCCTTTGGAATAAGATAAAAGCTTGTCAAGAAAAAATATTGAAATGTTCTGACATTTTGGTATATTATACCACAAGGGCGGGAGTTTGTCAATGCAAAAAAATACCCTGCCCAAAGATTGGACAGGGTATAGTTTTTGCTGAAGTTTAGGCATTTGGTACAGGATCAGATATTAGCTGAATTGGCCCAGAAGTTACGTATTCTTGATTATCTATCTGATTTAATATTGTTTTAGCACTTATAGTTGCTTCATTAATATATACTCCACCTGGATAAGGAAAACTAGTGTACTTAGCTGTAGTATCGCCTAAATACATTTCTAACTTTTCGCCATTATTACCATTAATTATACTAGGTTTAAATAGTTCTGGTCCTACTGCTGCAAATTGCGAAGGCAAGTACATAGGTGGATTAGATTTAACATTTAAAGATATATTAATAAAAGTAGTCATTCCTATGGGTTTATCAAAAGTAATAATTGCTTCAATACTTTCACCAATAAAATAAGTAGATTTTACAGGTTGTACGGATACTACTAGTGCAGGAGTTTCTGGTATTGTAGACGTAGATGTTTCTACATACAATCCTGAAGGCTCTACTAGTGCAAGTAGTGCCTCCTTTCCAGATGTAGACTGTACTAATGCCAATCTATTCTCATAGGGTATTACTTGTGGATATAGTGTTTGAATATAGTCCTCTAGCGCTTGCCCGGTTAGATACGCTCCGTTTATAAACGGAGCATAAAACCCAAGAGCTTCATAGCCTTCAAATTGTATTGTAATTAGACCCTGTTGAGGGTCGAAGTTTATTATTTTATAATTATAAGTCATCCATACCACCAAACTCTACCTTTAAAACCTGCACCGCCGGAACCGTTGTTACGACCACCACCACCACCACTACCTGTTTTAGTAGCCGAACTTCCTGCAGCAATAGTGCTTCCACCAGCAGACGCCCCATTACCTGCTCCACACCCAAATCCAGTTTCAGTAATTCCGCCGATGCCGCCAAATGTACCTGCTCCACCTCCTCCACCGGCTACAGTATACTGAACTCCGTCTAAAGTAAACTCTATTCCGAATCCGCCGTCTCCGCCTTCTCCACCGCCACCAGTATAACCACCTCCCATACTACCTCCGCCACCTCCGCCATTGGTAGAGCCACCGCCACCGCCTGAGTAAGTTACGCCGTATAATTGATTGGCTCCAGCTGCACCACCGTTAAATGCACCTATACTGCCTCCTGCAGCACTTACTTGTACTGTTCCGCCTATTGACATTGTAGTAGCACCACCTGCAGTATTAGAAGTTCCGCCCGCACCTATTGTAAAACTTAATGTTTGTCCAGGTGTTACAGGATAATTAGTACTATAATAAATACCTCCCGCACCTCCTCCTCCACCAGAAGTAAGAGCTCGGCCTCCAGCACCTCCACCAATCATAGCAAGAAATATACTTGTTGTACCTGTGGGTACTGTCCAATTAGTATTAACTTCTGAATTACGCCATTGAGGTACTGATGGTGCTGTGTATCCGCAAGTTGCAGAGTTATTAGTGTCAACGTTGTATGTTCCGCCACTGCCATCAGCATAAACTTGTCTATAAGTATAGGGTGCAACTCCATTATTTAAACAAGATGCACTAAGCAGTGTTCCATTAGCTGGCCAAAGTGAAGTATCAGATATTACAATATCTGGAGTATCGTAGTTTACACCACCTACAGTTGCGCGTATTCTAAAGTATTCATAGCCCTCCGTGGCTTGGTCAGCAGCTGCGGAATAGTTTACACTAATAGATGAGGTTCCATTAGCTGTGCCACTTGTAGTACTTAATGTAATGTCTGAGACTCCACTTCTATAAGTACCCGTTGGAGCTAATAATGCAAAAGTTACTGCAGCATTTACCGCATTAGTAAAGTTAAAACTCATTGTATTAGTAGCTGAATTCTCGTCTACATTGTCAACTCCACCCCATGAATATGTAGCTGCAGGTAAACCAATAACAACACTATAATTTGCTGTTGCTGTTTCGCCAGTAGCTGTAGTTGCGTTTATAGTAAAGTTAAACGTACCTGAGGCTGTAGGGGTACCACTAAGTGTATAAGTTGAATAATACCCATTACTTAAACCACTTTGAGTTAGTGATAGTCCAGTAGGTATAGTACCTGTTTGACTCCATGTAGCAGTAGAGGCTGTACCGTTAACTGCTACAGTAAAACTACTACTAAATGCAATACCTGTAGTTCCAGATGTACTTCCGGTTCTAGATATACTAGTAGGTGCTTTTGATGTATCGCTAATACTTACGGTTAAAGTGTTACTTAAGTTATTATTTAATTTAATTGAAAATACTTCGGTACCTTCTGTTGATGCATCAGCTTTTACACTAAATGTTCTTGTTCCGTTATTTGATAAACTACCTGTTAAAGTAGTATCAGCACCTTCTAAGTCAGCAGAGCTTATACCAGTAACAGTATACGGAAAACTTCCGCTTTGATTAGTTGTAAGAGTAATTGTAAAATTATTACCTTCACTAGAGCTTGTTGGGTTAGCGCTTAAAACGTAAGCTGGTGTTACATATCCACAAGTAATACTATTGTTTGTATCGTCGTTGTAAGTACCACCAGCACCGTCTGCACGAACTTGTCGTAGTGTATAAGGAGCAGTACCGTTTGCTACACAAAAAGCAGTTCCTATTGCAGTTCCATAGGGCAAGATATCCTTAACTACTACAGTTGTAGTAGCATCTACTACACCATTACTCCTACTACGACGTAATTCTAGTGTAACTGTAGTATCTGCGGTAACTGCTCCTACATTCCAATAAAGCGTAGTTGTAAAATTGTTACTATTTACAGTAAAGCTAGTAGTTTGACAGGTTACTGCAGCATTATTAGATACAGGATAGTAAGTATATCCGTTAACATTTGTTAATGTAACTGTCGTAGACTGAGTAGTACTTTCATTCCAAGGAGGATTAACGGCACTAATACCATACGAAGGCGTAAGACTAGTATCATTAATTGCAATATCAGAGCTGTAATAACTAGTGGTACCATTTATTTGTGCGTGTAATCTAAAATATTCTGTAACTTCTGTGGTATTATCAGCTGTAACTGAATAGCTTACACTAACAGATCCTGAAGAAACAGAGGCTGCAGTAGTAAAAGTAGTAGTATTTAGTACACCATCGTTACTAGCTGAAATACCAGATAGCGGTGTTTGAAAATAAAAATTAATTAAAGTATTTGCAGGAGCATTAGTATAATTAAACTGTAATGATTGAGTCTGTCCTTCATCAACCGTCAGTGGACTCGTAGCCCATGAATATGTAATAGCAGGGGTTAAACTAGTATCTAAAATAGTTACACTTGTGCTACTGCTAATTCCATTTAAGGTAAGTAAAAATGTTTCTGTACCTTCGGTTGTAGTATCGTTTTTAATAGTATACTGTACACTTGCAGTATTATTTTGTACTACAAAATTTCCTGTTAAACTGCCGCCAACTATATCGGCAGCATCTATTCCTGTAACAGTATAAGGAACAGACGTACCGTTTGTAATTAGCGTAGTTGTTAGTGTTATTGTAATTATTGTACCTTCGTTTACGCTTGAATAGTTAGAATTTAAAGTATACGTAGGATTTGAACCTGGCTGAGTACCTGCACCAGATGCCTGGTAAAAATCCCCATTAGCTGCTATAACGGTAAGATTGTCAAAGGTTCCTGCTGGAAAAGTTATAAGGGGGCTTCCAATTGCTTGATCAGGTTCTTCATAGTAAGAAGTAGACATCATTCTAGTATCAAGATATTGTCCTCTGCGTCTGTAAACAACATCAAATACTTTATAACTTGAACCGCCAAATCCAGTATCCCCCGCAAACATTAAAGCTGTTTTAGGCAGTAGAAGTATGGGATTAACCATAGTTAATTCCATATACAAAGGAGTATATTCCTCTCCTTGAGGAATACTATAATTATTACTTACATAAGTTGGTACTAATTGTAGAAAATTACTGTCAAATGTTTTTACATTTGAAGAATTATACATTCTTAAAGCAGGTCCTGTTGAACTCATTAAATTAACACCAGCTGCATCAACTGTAAATACATATGCTGTTGGTAGTAAGTATGTTATTGGAGTTCCTTGAGAGTTTGCATAAACCGAACAGTTAAAACTTAAATTATTAGTAGCTTCTGATGTTGTAAACTGATACCAGACTTCTTTCAATGGTTCACCAGTAACTATTGAATTCGGCAATGCCCATAATACTATGTAAACGCCAGCTCCTTTAGCTACATATCCAGTGGCGTAGTCTCTACGTATAAATCCTGGATGCTTGCGGCCATCAGATGCTGCTGAGTACGTTGCAGTAGTGTTAAACTCCATTTTCTGTATAAAAGTTGGATTTACAAACTCACTATCAACTAGTAAATCTGATGAATCATTTATAATTCTAAGACCATATGCCATTGTAAACCTTATTTAACAAAAATATATAAACCTGTGGTTTCATAATAAAAATCTGGAGGCGAAGCATAGTCTGAAGCTTGGTATACATTTTTGTACCATCTAATATATGGTACTCCATTTACTGAGCCACTAGTACCATCGCCTACACCTTTATTCCATTCATGCAATCCTGGTCGTAGTTGAATGGGTACTAGTGTTCTTCCGGTATATTCTGGGAAATCTATATAATAATAGTAATCAGCAGGCCTTGTAGGTATACTTATTCTTCTTGTGTACCCAGTGCCTAGATTATCTAAACTAATAAATTTTCCGTAAACGGCACTTGGAGTAGAGTTTTGTAAAACTACTGTAGTACCGTCTGCTTTATATGTAGTTATCCCATAAGCCATATTATAATAAACCTAATTTAACTCTTATGTTATTTGAAGCATCTCTGATAATAATGTTGTTATTAGTTACTGTCATACTTCCATCACCTGATGTTGTTCCTGATACATTAAGTGTGCCGGCAAAATAAGCATCACCATTGCTGGCACTGATACTAAAAGTATTAGTACCTGCTGAATTAAACCCAACTAATCCGCCTGGAGTTATTGCTACACCGAAACCAGACTGACGAACTCCTGCTGAGTTCCACACTAAATTACCGACGCGCAATCCTGCAACTGTGGTTGTGCTAACACTAACTACGGCGCTTAATGTATCAGCAGTATTTTTGTTAAGTTTAGTGGCTACATCAATAGTAGCTTGATCAGCGGCTATTTTTGCGCTTGAAGCATTACTAACAACAGTTTGTGCTAAAGTGCCTGCTACATATGTTCCTGTGGGTGCTCCGTTAGTGGCATTTAAGTCGCCTGTGTAACCAAGTCCAGTAATGCTAACTTGACCGCCACCACCGCCATTTAGCGCGCCATTGCTGCCGATACTGATATTAGAATTTACCCAGCTACTTGAAGCGGTAATATTGCTGGCGGTTAGTGGTACACCTGCGGAAAGAATTACGTTTCCGGAAGAGTCTTTAATAGACAGTCCGCGACTATCTATTAGGTCTGCAGTAACTGTGCCAGTAACAAGCCTATCTCCAGTAATAGTTCCTTGTACAATTAAACTACCAGGAATATACGTAGTCATCAACGACCAACTGGCAGCATATTTGTAAATTAATGCACCGTTGTAGTTATTGTAACTAACTGTGGCTATATCACCAGCTACTGGATTTCTACCTATTAGTGCCATTACTTCGGCATTAGTAGGTGCAGCATTATTAGTAGACGCACCTCGTTCAATTAAATAAGTTGCACTGCCGTTACTGCCGTTACTGCCGTTATAAGAAATGCTTCTTATAGGATTAGCAGTACTTGTCCAATCTAAGGTACTTTCAAGAACTGTTCCTGCTGCAATAAGGGGTATTGTTATAGACCACAAATAGTGCCCAGGAGTAGAGTTTGTTTGTATTGTTTTATACCACGTAGCAGGCTCAGTAAATGCTCCACTGCCCCAAGTATACGTAGAAGTAGTTGTTGGGCGTGCTGGAGGCGTAGAGCTATCGGTCCACTTATAAATAGATATAAATGCCGACATTGTGCCTGCAGCACCTACTTCACCTTTTGCACCATTATACACAACAGGCATATTTACGGTTTTAGATAGTGGTGCAGCTAAATTTCCGCCGCTAACATTTAAAACTACTGTTATACCTGTAGATCCGGCATTAGGAGTAATAGTTATAGTAGCACCGCTACCAGTAAATGTTCCGCCTGTAACTGTCCAGGCAATACTTCCTCCAGTAATATTTTGTAATATTGCAGAAACTTGTGTATTTGCAGGAGTAAAAACTAATGCAGCATTTTGTACAAAACTTGTATATCCAGAAATGTCAATAGATTGAACGATAACTGTAATTGCCATTACAATTGTTTTTGTAATAGGCGTAGATAAGCCTGAACCAGTAACACTAAGCGTAACACTGATTGAAGTAGCACTAGTTGAAGGAGTTACTATAACTGATGCAGTATTGGTAGCAGATAGTGTGCCGCCTGTAATTGTCCAAGCATATACTGGGCTTGTAATACCGTTTATTACAGCTGTTAGTGTTGCTGTTGCTGGTGCGAATGTAGTTCCAGTTTTACTAAACCCAGTATACCCAGAAATATCAACAGTTTGCGCGCTAGCTACAATAGGTGTAGCTGTTAATTCAGTAGAAACAGTGTACGCGGTAGCACTAACATCATCAATAGCACTAATAAAAGCGTATTTAACGTAATACGTTGTACCTGCTACTAAAGAACTGAATGTAGTGCCATCTGTAGTTATTTTTGATATAACTACAGATAAGCTTAAACCATCAAATACTTTGTTAGAATTAGAAGGAGTAAAACCAGACGTAGTAGAACACCATACTTGTACTTTTACTAAATCATCTCGTATATCTGTAAGACGAACTCGATCATAAGGAGTATCTAGTTTTAATATTAATGAACTTACACCTGCAGATAATGTTGCTGCCATACTACTCCTTTAAACAATATTTCTAACAAGTATAGAGGCATATGAACTTGTTTGACTATAATTACCAGTTTTATCTAATACTCTGCAAGCTATTCGATAATTAATACCAGCTTCAGATATCCTCGGTGTATTGACACTGGCAGTTATTAATGGTACTAGTAATAAATCTAATCTACCTTGACCTTGACTTTGCATTTCTGGAATTACAGGTGTTGTATCCCATAAATCCGTAGTTCCGCTATCTCTATAAAGCCTATAAGCATAGGCTTTAAAATCACTGGGTTGGTCTACAATTGTTGGATCTAGAACAATATAGGTATTTTCTAAATCTACTACAAGTGCTGGTGGCACGCTAAAGTTTTTGTTCTTACCATCATTAGTAAAAGCATAATCAATAGACCACGGGCCAGCAATTTCATTTGTATTGCCTAAATATCTTGCACGTATTTTATACTTTAATCCAGAAGTTAGTCCGTCAAATGTAATACTGCTAGTCTCTTTATTAACAATATATGTTTCACCAGGATTACTAGAAAAAGTAGGTACGCTTCCTTCAATAATATCAAACTGTACACGAGTAGCTATTGCTGGCAAATCACTAGGATTTGTAAAAGATACTATTGCTTTGTTTTGATAACTACCGGAAGCTATTTGACTACTTACTGTACTACTACTAATTACACTATTTATAATAGGTGATTTAGTAATAGTATTCTTTATTAAAGGAATATTATTAGTAGTTAAGTTAGGGTTATAGACTATTAGACTACTCAAATCCATAGTATAAATATCAGGAGAATAATCTACTAGCGTTAGTCGTGCGCTATAATTACCGCTTGGTTCAATGCCAATAACTATACATTCTTGTGTTGACGTAGTACTTAAACCTATCATAAATAAGTTATCTGACTCTACACCATCTGCTAAAGCTATTGTAGGTACTGTAATTGTACTAGTATATCCAGTTGTTCCGCTATAAGTAAAAGTTCTGCTAACACTTCCGCTACCAGTTGTGCTGGTTAAATAATTAGTTCTAATTAATATAGTGTAAGTGGTACCATTAGTTAAAAGTACAGGTTCACGCAAAGTTAAACTAGTACCTGTAATACTATCGCCTACTCCTGATCCTAAACGACCGCTTCCAACACCCCACTGTGGTACGCTGTGACTAATTTTTACTTTATCACCACGAGTACACACTAAGTGTTCAAAGTCTACATTAATTGTATACGTTTCAGGACGTAATTTAAGTTGCGCAAAGTGCCACCTAGCTAAGCGTGTAGCTTGGTCAATATTAGTGACACCAGGTAAACTTAATTGTTCAAATAACTCGGCTCCTTTTACAGATCCGCTTGTTGTAGGACCGTATCCGTAATTATAAAGAATAAACTCACGTACTTGATATGCATTACTTTCATCATTAATACTGATACGGAAAGCATGTGGCAAAATAGGCAAAACTTTAGTTGATTCAAATCCCCAACTATTATGCTCAGTAAAGTGTTGAACTGTATGCGAACGAGGAGCATCAATAATTACTCCCCATTTACCGTCAATGTATGAAGGACTAGCTTTACCCGCTGCGCAAATATCACGAAGTGTATCCATTACACTTTGAGTACTAGTTAATACTCCGTTATACGCAAATTTAGGTGCATATACTCCGGTACCCGTTCCTGCTGCTCCAGTAGTTACCTGTACTTCAAAACTATCACCAATGCTATATACAATACCACTAGTACCAGCTAAAACATTCCAGCTAGCTTGTGAAGTAGTACCTAAGTTACTAATAGTATAAGACCTGCCTTTAACCATACTTGGAGTAGCTACGGTTTGGGGTATTGGATTACAAAAGTTATGCCATGCAGTTAAATTAGCTACATCTAACTGTGAAAGCTTTACTCGGAAAGCGTTTGCTGGGTGCGTTAACACATAAACAAATAAACTTGCAGGATTATTAGTAGCACGTAAATTTTCCCAACTACTAGTAGATCTTTCGTAATCCCAAGTAACGGTTTGTACTAATGCATTAATACCATCAATTTGCCCGTTAATTTTATTATTGCTTTGAATACGTACAGCAGTTTTAGCCAGATAACATCCTGGAGGATTTATCATAGGCTGTTCTAGTTTATCATAGCCTACTACGCCACTTAATATCGCTTTGTGAAACTTTCTAAAATCTGCTTCATCTTCAGTTTCGTCACTGGTAGTGCGTCGAACACGTACTTGATACCTGGCCCTTGCTAGATTTTCTACTGAATGAACCCAGTTAAAAGCATCTTTGCGTTTTTCAAACCAAGCACCTTCGCCAAAAGTAAGAATAGTATTTGGACTGGCAACTAAATTTAACCCATTATTTGCTAAGTAAGTAATCTTGGCGGCAATACCTGCATCAACAGCTTGATTGTCTACACCACTTAATGTAATACTATGTGTACCGGCTTTTAATTTGATAACGCCTTTAATACTAGTAATTGTGCCGCTTCCTTGCTTGGGGATCTGTACTGCGCGTACTCCATCAATCAGTATTTCGCCTTGATCATCTGCTGCAGCTTCTACTGTATAGTATCCGTCATAAGGGAAATTAACACCAGCAATTACTTTAACCCAACTACCTCCATAACCAGTTGGAGCAGGAGTAGTATACGTACTGCCCCAAACACCATAAGTATTCAAAAAACTTCCCCATACACCGTTGGTTTTACGAATAACTCCGCTAGCAGATAGAGCGCTTGTATTTATTGCTGTTGCTAGCGAAGTACTCCAAATGTCAACCTCTGCAGCCGAAGGGTCAACTCCACTACTTTGTGAATAAACTCTACCAGCCATAATCTTAATAGTTTTAATGGCTGAAGTACCCCAAGTAACACTATCCCCGCTACCGGAATATTCTGTTGTACTAACGTCGCTCCATGTTAGTCCTGTTACTCCGCTGTATCCAGTTATATGATTTGTAAGCAGTGTGTAAGTGCCTTGACTATCTTGATAAAAAGTATATAACGGTAAGTATCCAGGAGGAATTTCTGGTAAATATCCTTTTGTGGTATAGCTGTTAACTAACGAACTATACCCTGTATTGGCATATAATGCTTGTAGATTATCACTGGCATTAGCACCTAAAACATCTGTGGGTGCCCCATCAAACTTAGCAGTACCGCCGTTTGGGCTTAAACAAAATGTTGTATAGCGAAAAAGTGATAAGCCACTATTGCTAGCATCTGTTGGTGGAGTTAGTTCATATAAAGTAAATGCGGCAGAGTCGCCAGACTTATAGTCATAAATACTTAGTGCAGCACTAGTATCATTTTCGGGCCAAGGCGCTGTACTGTACGGGCGCATCTGTATTTCAATTTTACAGCTAGTTGCATCTATACTACCATTTTTGATGTTGATTTTTCGCATACCTTCTGGAAAAGAAAGTACAACATCTACAGCATCACAAGTTTGATCTAAATTAACTTGTTGCCATCTGCTGGTATTTGTAAATCCGCCAGAAATATTTGTAGCATTATTTGTTAGTTCTAAGTTTACAGCTTTTGACTCAACGTCGCGTCCGTATAGTGCATTAAAGTCGTCTACTAGTGCACCTGGTACATAATTTTTAGCGTAGCCTTCAAGAGTAACTGGACGTGGTACAGACGCAGGTTCTCCTGTATAAAAGTCAAGAATTGGCCTTGTGCCAATACAAATATCATTAACTGCAAGAGGTCCAAAGCCCCATACAATAGCAGTGTTTAAAACATTTGTTTCAGTAAGAGACTCAACATAAGGATTAGCCCCAAGTATGCCTGAAAAACGAACTTTGCCTAGGACTACAGGGATTGCTCCGTATAAGTTTGCTTGATTAGCAGCACCTGTTAATAAATTTAATCCGTTTGCACTACCTGGATCATTTGTTTTTGGTGGACGAATAGGAGCAATAACATTAGACAAAATCATTGCTGATGAGCTAATAACAAGACTGCCTACTAGTTGTGCGTTAGTAGTAGCTCCAAAAAACCCACCTACTTGTTGGCCCATTGTTAGTCCAGCTTCGGCCCCAACTGCAGTAGGATCAACATAACCAGTAATAACAAACGCTGCGATCATTATCAGCATACGTGTTGTGTTATTGCCTTGAGCTATAGTTTTATAGCTTAATTCTTGGCCGGCTTTTACCTTAGTAGTTTCCCAATCTGCTTTAGGCACAACTACACCATCCAACATAACTACAATTTTACCAACTAACTCTGTTCCAGCAGTGTACTTGGTTTTTACAAATTCCACAAAATCTTGGATAGTAGTGCCTTCTGCTGTCCAATCACGATGAACTCGCAGCTTTAGTGGATGTGGCGCGCCAATAGCCTGCACCTGTGCTTGAGGCGCATATGCGTAAAAACCAACAAAACGGTTTTTCCACTTAATATTATTTAGTGATTCAATTACTGAGTCACTACCTATGCGGCAATGTAAAAACTTACTATCACCTACGTATACACCCACGTGCATAGGCTCACCAAAAATATTGAACAGACACAAGTCTCCAATATTTGGTGTGGTTATTTCTTGCCAGTTATCTTTGTAAAGATTAACTGCTTCTGAAATATATGGATCAGTTCCGCCAGTATACTCTTCGGAATAACTAGGCAGCTCTATACCATACTCATTTGAATAAAATAAACGAGCTAATCCCCAGCAGTCAAGACCGGATTCGGTTCTGCCATTATCTAAGTATGGTAATCCAATATATTTATCATAATTCATTAGAATAGTCCTGGAAAATAACTAGGGGTAAAGTTAAAGCTAGGAAATGGTTCTGTGTTATAACTAACCATACTTAAATTTAAATTAACGCTTTCAGCATTGTACGTTGCTGATGTAATATAGAAATCTGTGAATGTTGCTTCCACACTATCAATATTACTAGAAACTACGAGTTCAATTAAAACCTTGGTTCTTATACGCAGATGATCTCGGATAAGAGTTATTGTTTCAGGTGAAACAAAGTTTAGTGAAATTGAGCAATCGCCTAAACCAGTTTGTTGATCTGTAGGCAAGTTTAGTGTCATTGGTAAGAATATAAAATCTTTTGTGCGACTGGTAACTCCGTAAATAACTTCGTCATCGGTAGTTATCACAGAGTTATCAGTTGTTACTGAAGTTATACGTTTTGTGTAGTTATCTGATAATCTAATAGGCACGGTGGGAGCAGCAGGATCACTGCTACCGTTAGGATCGTAAATTGTAAGCAACATTATAAGCTGTTCATCCGTTTCAGATGAAAACATTGCTTTAATTGCCGCTGGGGATAGTCTACTTAGTCTGCTCATTATGGTAATATTTCAAATTTTAAAGACGTGCTCCAATATCCTGGGGCTAAGTACTGTAGTTTAAAGAACTCACTATCTCCGCTCGGAACAATGCGAACTTCTACAGTTGTGCCTCTTCTTGGATGTGGAAAACTAAATCGTTTAGTTCCTGATAAGGTAGTAGCAATAAAATTTTCTAAGCTCACTGTTTGAGCAGTTGTCATTATAAAACTCAGATCCATTGTGTTAACACCGACATTTCTACGTCGCTGTTTAGCTGGACCAGAGTCCATGGGTGAGCGTATAATGCTCACACCAATAGACTCTGTAAATCCTTTTTGTGGTACTTGTGGTAGTGCTGGCGATGGTGTAGTTGCCCAAGATGGAATTGGCATAATTATCTCCTTACTAAAGCAGGCTTGTTATTAAAGTTGCTTGATATTGATTGCTGTACGGGACTACCTACACGGCTTACTTCGCTTGCAACCATATCTCCAATAATAACCTCTATTTTACGATTTCCACGTGAATCAGTGGTTTCTCTAGTAGTAGCTTTTTCACTTCCGAAGTTGTTAACAACTACATCTACATTTCCACCACTACCACCTGAACGAACACCAAGATTGCCATTGCTGTCGCGCTTTAGGGGCATAATAGCTTCAGGACCTGCTTCACCCATTAAACCAGTGCCTTGAGCAAACTTAAACATTGTTGGAGAGTTTACAACTGAGTTAGTAAATGCCCCGCCTCTAGCAAACTTTTTAAGGCCTACATCATATACTCCGCCTTTAGCTTCAAACGTATTTATAGGCATATTTTCCCAACCAAGATTACTAACTTGTTGGCTACCTCCAATACTAGTATCTCCCATTCCTAGGAAAGATTTAGCCATACCTAAAAATCCGCCTTTTTCACTAGCAAGTTGCATTAGGTGCATACGAATCTCAATCCTGGCAATGTCTTGAATAATTGCATTAGCTAAATCTTTAAAACTAAATTTACCTGTATTGGCAAAATTAATAAAAGAGTCAGTCATATTATCTACACTACGTTCAAAAGCTTTTGCATAAGATTGTTCGCGTGTAGCATTGTAATCTTGACGGTCTTTTTCCAACTGTGCTAATCGTACTCGACCAGCATATTGCTGATCAAGATTACTCATTGCTATATTATTAGTACTAATTAATCCTTGGCGTTCTTCAATAGATTTTTGGCTCTCAACAGTACCTGCAGCTATTTGAGTAGCAATTAAATCTTGAATTGATTTATTAAAAGACTGTTGTAATTCTAACTTTGCCTTACTACGTTCGACTTCTGCTGAAGAAAGTTCTAAACTTAATTGTTTTTGTGCATATTCGTCTAACGTATATTTCCCAAACTGTTGCTCAAACTCTAATTTATTCTTTGCGTAATCAAGGTCTGACTGATTTTGGGTAAGTGCTTGTAGCTGTATACCTACTTGTCTATCTAATTCTAAGTTAGTAGTTTTGGTCGCTTCTACATACTCTGTAGAAGCTATTTTTCTAGCGCTTTCAGCTTGTGCAGCTGCTTCTATAGAAGTTTGCTGTTTATTTAAAGAATCTAGTTTTTGCTGAGAATAGGCTATTTCTTGCTTGGCTAAAGTTGCTATTTCGCTAGCATTTTTTCCTTTTCCGGCAGCTGCTGCACCTGCTTCAGTAGTGGCAATATCCTTTAATCCAGGTAATGCAGCAATACTATTTTGGTACTGCTGTTCAACTTGACGAATACTTTCTATTTCTTTGGCTTTTTCTGCATCTGACTTTTTTGCAAATTCTGTAGATTTTACGTATTGTTCGTTAGACGCTTTAACACTAGCAAACTCATTGTTAAGTTGTTCGCCTATTCTTTCGTATCGAGCTGCAACCATGTCTCTGGCTTTGTTAATTTCAACCAGTTTTCCTTGGCCAGCAAGTTCAGCTAGTTTAGTGTCAAAACCTACACGACGAGATATAATTGCAGCAGTTGCACCATCGGCTCCTTCATTATTCTTGCCAAAAGCGGATCTATAATTTTTAGCTGTTAAAGCATTGATTTGATCATCAACAGATTTTATTCGTTTGTCTAGTTTTTCGCCTGCATCAGCGGAAGCAGTACCAATGTCTTTTCTTTCCTGTTGAAGAGCTTTTCTTTCTTCGCCTAATCTATAAAGGTCAAAAGATTTTGTAAGATTATATAATGCTACTACTTCTTGTTTGCGAATTTCAATAGATTGAAGTTCTAATTTAGCAGTTAGTGCTACTGCACCCTCTGATCTAGGAAACATAGATACTACGGCTTTTTGGCTTGCAATATTTGCCTGCGCAAGTGCTCTAGTTAAGGGTGCTTCTAAGATACTGATAGAGGCGCTCATTGCGCTAGTCATACCTGCCTTGAGATTACCATTTATCTGTTCTAGTTTCTTGGTACTTTCTTTGTGAACTTCTGTGGCAGCTGCAAGTTGGGCTTCACCTTCCATTTGTATACGAATGTACACTTCTTGGGGCATTCCACCTTGTTCTAGATTTTTTGCAGCATCTATCTTGCCTTGACCCATCTCCATTGCTTTTTTCGACTCATTGATAGCCTTGGTAATGTTATCAATATTCTGTGCAGCTTCAACAAAGCCTTTTTGTGCTTCTGGAGGAAACATTTTTACTAAAGATAAGTCTTTTGATATAGCTACTAATTGTGCAATTCTAGTAGTAGGATTGGCCAAGACTTCGTTTAAATTATTGACTTGTCCAATTAGCTCAACTGCAAACTTACTGCCAACATCATTATTAATAAAGCTATTGTTTAGTTCTAGGTAAGCTTTGTCTAAACTTGTGAACCCTTCTTTTGCTTTTTGTAACGGATTGTTAAGTGAGTTAGCATCTTTCTTTACTTGATCTATAACAGCTCTAGCTTTTTCTCGTGCTCCAGCGCCGGCTTTTACTAATGCTTTTTCCAACCCTTCAGCGGTAGTCTTACTTACATCAATATTTAATATACTGGAAAGCTTATTCTGCGCTTCTTTTTTTGCTTCTGGTGTTACTGCTAAGTCTAGTCCTTTTACGATGCCTTGTGAAAACTGTCCGCTTAATTTTGCAGCAATTCCGCCACCTAAAAATTCTGGCAATACTTTATCCCAGAAACTTGTCCACACGCCCATTTTTGAAAGCGCATTTTCTAGTGTTGGGGCAATAGTGTCTAAAGTATCTACTAAGTTACCAAGTGCAGTTGCTTTAGCATTTATACTAGAAACTGTCAACGTCATGTCATATTTTTTAGTAACTTCTGTTGCAGTTTTTATAACTTCTGAAAGTTGTTCTGCTTTAGACTTCAACTCTTCCATCTCTTTGCTGGCAGTACCAAACACCATATCTAACATTTGCCAAGCAGAAATAATTGCGCCAATAGGTCCTAGAAACCTGGATAAGAATGTGCCTATATTACCTATAGCTACTGCTGCAATATTTGCGGCTCCAGCTATTCCAGTAAGAGCACCTCTAAATAATCCAAGCTTTTCTGTCTTAATACCTTCTCCAAGCTTTTTCATACCAGAAAATAATGATTCTGTTGCAGCAACTTCAGATGCGTTAATTACTACATTCTTTCCTGCGGCTGCTTTTCTTGCCGACTCTGCTCTTATCTGAGCTATACCTGCAGTAGTAAATGTTGAGGCTGGTTTATTAATTAAATCATTATACTTAGCAGTTTTAACGGCTTCTTCCTGAGCGATTCTATGTGCATCGCGAACAGCTTCTGCCCATGCTCTATACTGTGCACTTACCTTAGTCTGTTTTGTTCCTAACTCGTCTATATAAGCTAATTCTTTTTGGGTAATGCTACTAATTTCTCGTGTTGGATCGGTAATTTTTCGAGCTTCTTTGCTCATACCGCTTTTAGCAATCTTCTTTAAAGTAGCATCTGCAGTTGCAATTTTTGCAGCACTTAATTGCTCAATATCATTATACTCTTGGCCAAGAGCTTTTTTACGTAATTCTTGCGTTTGATTAAACGCTGTTTTAGCTTCTGCAGCGCGTATTCCGGCCATATCGGCTAGTTTATTTGCCTCTTCTTGCATACTTGCGCGAAGTTCCCCAACAGCAGGTATAAACTTTTTAAATATTGCTAAACCCAATGCGGTTATCACGGCCGTTAAAGCCATAGGACTACTTGCTAACAAATCAACTATAGGTTTCAGGACTCCGTTAACTATGGTTAGACCTGTTTGTGCAATATTAGCCAAACTAGCTAACAGTTTGTCGTATGGGTTAGTAGGTATATTAATGTTAGAGAATTTGTCAATACCTTCTTTAATAACAGCATTAGCAAATGCTTGACGGCGTTCAAAATCTGTTAAGGCAGATACTGGTTTACCAATTTTTGCAGCATAGTCTTCTGTAGCTTTGCCTAGCTTAGTAAACAGTCCCAATTCGTCTAGTAATTCAGGCTCTAATTTAGAGATACCTCGAGTTAAACGGCTAACTGCGTCATTCATATTAACGCCTAAGCTTTGACTAGCTTTTTTAGCAACTTCTGCTACTTGTAGAATTTGTTGTTGGTTTAATCCAGCACTGGAAGCTTTACTTACAGCTTCGATACTGTCTCGTAGGCTAATAGCAAATCCGGTTGTTTCTACAAATCGTTTAGAAAGGGCTCCGAGTGCCTGACCACTAGATGCACTCATTTGATCTAATCCAGAGATCATATTTTCAGTATTAGCTGCGTTACTGAGAGCTCTAAAAGCGGCTTCTGCCGCAAATAAGTTAGCAGCTAACGTAGCGTATAGACGCACTAATCCACCAAGACCTTGCGCTTCTTTTGCAAAGTCTCGGCTACTAGCCCCTGTACCTTGTCCAATTGCCCTGCTTGCATTGTAATCAGCTTTTTCTGACATTGCTGCAGCTACTGACTGGCGTTTAGTGCTTTTCTGTAGCTTGTCAGTTTCAGCGTTTAAACGCTCCATACTCTTGGTACGTTTGTCAACTGTAGCTCCAGGGTCTGTTACCTGCAACGTTGCCGTAATCGTTTGATTATTTGCCATGTATCACTCCTGACTATGTATTAATTTACAATAGTGTATTTATTTGTTACCATTATAACATTATAGGGATCATTTGTCAAACCAAAAAATTTTTAGCAATAAAAAAGCCGCTAAAATTTTAGCGGCTTTTTATGATTTATTAGTCTTTCTAATTTCACTAATTCTAATGGAATCTATAATATGTATTAATTCTAGATAATACTTTTTATCTTTGAATTCTATATCATATACCTCGAACAGGTCGAATATACCATTAAGGTTCTTACCTAAGTAATTACCGTTCATATATTCCCATTCATCTCGCAACATTCTATAAATGCTTAGTGCAAGCTGTACTTCATCTGGGAAATCATTAAACTCAATAGGTATTTCCGATTCAACAGGATCCGATCCTAGCATTTCGCACATTTCAAAATATTGCTCCTTAGTCATACTAAGGGAGCTATTTTGCATGTAACTAGTAATCATTTCCTTGATTCGATCAAACTGTTCTAGGAAAAGTTTCCCAAGTCATTTACCTTTTCACTAATAAAAGTGTCAAAGTCCGTAGAGTTCTTCATCAACATTAGTGCGTTATCTTTGGAGAAACCCAGAAAATCTTCTTGGTCAAACTTTGAAACATCAACAGGAACTAATAGATTTACATACTTGAACTTAAGGCCGCTCCAGCTTTTAATAGCTGCTTCAGCGTATAGTTCTAAGAATAGCTCTTCGTTAAATTCATCACCAGTTTGGCGATTCTTATAACTTGTTTTTGTCGATTTTTTACGCAAATTGATTAAGGTTTCACGACTGATGTAACCTAAGGTTACTTTAAAGTCTGGAAAACCTGGATACTCTACCTCTACTGTTTTTGAAGGTACTAATAGAGACTTTAGGCTAATTTCTTGTGCCATTTTATTCCTGTTATTAATGATTATAAATTAGAAAAGAAGTGCTGGAGATCAACCCAGCACTTGCTGCTAAGACCGCAGCTTAAACTGCTGCGCGATAAACGATACTTGCTTCGTTAGACTGTGTAATGTCGTAACCAGTACCTGCGTAACCTTGGGCTGTAAAGTTAATTGTTGTAGAAATAACTTGCTCTGTGTTAATTGTAGGAATCTGCAACATAGCTGCAGGCAACTTGATTTCAACACCAGTAGGATTTGTACTAGGTCCGCCCATTTGTACATTAATTGTAAACTTAGGGTCAACTGTAGTTGCTGAACCAGCTATCAAATCAGATAACAGTCCACCGCTTTCAAGACTACCTGTTTTTAAGTATGCGTTGATAGTACCAGTAATAGCACGTGTACCTGTGAAGTACGTAATTGGTAAGTTAACTGTACCTAAGTTAGCAGGTGTCAGATATGTTAGGTTATTAGCAAAAGTGATATTTCCGCCAGTTAAAGCGATTGTATAAACATTACCAACATTAGCTGCAATTACAGCAGTAGCTGCAGCACCTGAACCACCGCCACCAGAAATAGTAATTGTTGGGGCTACTGTATATCCATATCCTGCATTAGTAATAGTGATACCAGTAATAGTAGAACCAGTAATAGTTACAGCACCAAGACTAGCTCCAGTACCTGAACCTAAAGACCCAAGAGTAGCTGTAGGAGCTGTAGTGTATCCAGTACCGGCTGTTGTAATAACAATACCAGTTATTGCACCACCACTAACTGTTACAGTACCAACTGCAGTTACACCGCCGGCAACTGTAGGAGGAGAGAATGTTACAGTTGGAGTTGTGTATCCAGTTCCACCAGCAGTAACTGCTACAGCAGTAACACTGCCACCAGATAATATTGCTGTACCAGTGGCTGTTGCACCACTCGCAGGTGCAGCACTAAAAGCTACTGTAGGAGCAGATGTATATCCAGAACCAGCAGTACCAACTGTAACTGTAGTCACAGCACCACCGGCATTGGCAACAAAGTCATTGATACCATCATTAACAACTAAAGTACTTAACTTATTAGTAATATAACGTGCAGTAGTATTTTTAGCTAAAGCTTGGTCAGGAGATGTGTTGTCAAAATCTGCTCCTGAGAAAACAACTGGACTAGCTGTATTAGCTTGTGCATCATTTAATACGCGGATTGCGGAACCTTTACCAGCCCAGGCTACTGCCGCAATAGCGTCAATACCAAAGTCAATAGTTGCAGAATCTAGTGCACAGTTATCAATAACATAACCAGCATTGTCAAATAAGATAATTACGCCAAAAGGCAATAACTGATGCTTATTAGAATTAGTAAAACCTACTGTAGCCGAAGAAGCTCCAGCAGTCCAAGCGGCACCGGCTGCGCCAATGTTATCTGCACCGCCAAAAGCATTCCATAAATAAGCCTCTTCGGCAGTAATCAAACTACCAGTATTGTGTGGGCGAATATATGTAGAGAAAGTAAAGTCTACTGGCTCTAACGCAGTGTTAAAACTACGTTGACCACGAACAGGAGCTGCCCCTGCTTCATTTAGTGTAACTGTATCTACAGTAGTATTTTGTGAAAAGCTCATGCCTTCCAATACTTGAATTTCAAAACAGTTTGTTGTAGACATGCCGCTTGCTGCATCTTTTAATGCACCAATTTTTACACGACCAAAGCTGTCAAGGTTAGTAGTAAAGAAGACTCTACTATTACGAATTAAATTAACTGCTGCCATAGTTATTCCTTTTAGTTGATAACCTAGGAGTACACTTACTAGACATTTATCTGTATCGGTACTATTAGGTAATTAGAGTGCATAACGCACCTGTAAATTTATTTCACCGACACCATAAGGACTTAGTAGACCTTCGTCGGTTGTTATTGACTGAATTAATATTTCAGTAGTTGACAGATTATTAGTAATGTCATATACTAATACTCGGTTAGCATCTATTACGTTTTCCAAATCGTCTAGTAAGTCTTCAAGTAATTGTTGCGCTTCACTTTCGCTACGAACATACACTTTAACACTAACATTTAAATATCCCCAGGTAAAGTCTCCTGGTAAATACTCTCTTAATTCGGAACCTGGGGTAAGGTATACAGCGGGAAAATCTTGAATCTCATCCCAGAATTTTAACTTGGGGTAGCTATTATCAGATAAGTCACTTTTAAACTTACCAGTTCCATCTATTAGTTTAAATTTTTCAGCTAAAGCTGTTACAATACTTATTCTTTTTGTCATAACGATACCGACCTTAGTTTATTAGCTACCGCTTCTGCTGCAATTTCTCTTATTGATTTAGAAATTAATAGCTTAGGATCTCTACTTTTCGGAGAAGACTGACGTCCACCTTCACTAAAAGTTGCGTAAGGGTTCTTCATATATGAATAAAATACTGTGACCATACCTTCTCTACTCATAGTTGCGTGTTCAGCTTTAACAGTACTAGCAAATCTGCCTGACCTATAATTCAAAACATTTTTAGCAGAGCCATTACCCATATTAGCACTAATTACATCTTGTAATTGGATATTAATTAAATTAGTCAAGCTAAGTAAATCAGCTTTAGCAAGATCTATACCTTTTACTTGTTGTATATTTCTTTTTTGCTTTTTAATTTGTTGCTTATTTGCCTGAGCTTCTCTTAAAGTTTTTCTTAACTTTTTTCTATATTCAGACTTTGCTTTTTCGTCTACATAAGCTATAACTATTTCGTTGGGTAGCTTAATTTTTGGACTCTTAATTTGCTTAGGATTTTTAGGTTTTCTTCCTACGGGCTCAAATATCCTATCAATTAGCAAGTCCATCATTGTAGGAGAGCTTTTAAAATCTAAAATTTCACTAGTAGAAAAATTAGCATCTTTGGATAATATATCTAATATTCCTGCTAAAGCTTTGGCTTGTGTGGACTGAGGATTTACTAGTGCACGAATACCTGTGCTTCCACCCTTTTGCCCAGACAATCTTTGAACTAACTTAGCACTAGCGGCATTGTCTGACTCTGATTGTAGTTCAATAAGAAAATTAGTAGCACTTTTATTATACTTTAAAAATACAGGGCTTGTAAGAGTTTTTAGCTCAGCTGATTCAATATCTAGTTTTTGTAGGTGAAGTATTAGATTATCTAAAAATCCTAGTGCATAATCTGCTTCGTCTTCTGACATAATAGGCATATTGCCCGTAGACAGATATTTGTAAAGCTCGTCTCTAGCACCTAGAACTGCTCCGGTCATCATACCGTATATGTGACCTTTAACCATGCCCATTTCTTTAAACTTAGCGCTTGTACCGCTTCCAAGGTACTTATCTAAAGTTCTTTCGACCCCGTCTTTAAAAGGGGTTTCAGGAAATAATATAAAAGTTTTGCCGTCTACAACGTCTACAATAGGTTTTGAAATATCACTATTTCCAGTAAATTGTTGTTGTAAGTTTTTAAATGCTTGACTAACGCCTAATTCGGCTGCTTTAGACTCGGATACTACAACTCCAACATTTCGGCTAAGGCCTTGCGCTTCAAGATCTGCACGATTTTTGTTAAACCAAGTTTTATTTGTATTCACATAACGAGTATAGTCAGCATAGTCAGCTTGATCTTCAAAATTTCCACCCTTTTTCTTATCTCTAAAAAACTTAATGAAATTTTCTGCACTCATGTAAAGTCCGCTACATACTGGTCTAATATACGTTTAATTGGGGCAGGTAAGTTTGTAGATGAAACATAATTAATTTGCGTAGTATTAGGATTTAAATCTCTGCTACTATGAACTGTACCATTGTTTCGTGAATAATATTCTACTAAGTCTAGTACTGCTAATTTTAAGTCGCCAGGAATAGGGTCGTAGCCACCAAAGTAACTTACACGATATCCATTAATTGCTTCTTCGAATACTGCTGTCTTAATACTAATTAGCGAATCGCCTTTGAGTACATAGTCTTCAAACTTTACTAGGTTTGTATATGTTTTGCCATAGTCTTGGCTATAGGCTACTGAAGATACGCTTACAACAGGAGTTTCTTTTAATAAGATCTCACGAAATCCACCATCAAAAACTTCGACTTTAATATCGCTGTAGAAGTCCACGAAAGTACGACGGCAGTATGATTTTACCAAGTCACTGACTTTAGGTATTAAGAAATCAATTTCTGAATCTGAATTTGTGCTGGTAATGCCCATGTAAGTTTTGTATTCAGCTTTTGTTACTAAATCTGTTGCCATAAATACCTCACTTGTTTTATAAAGGCACAAAATACCTTTATAAAACAAGACCCCGAAGGGTCTTGTTAACATTTACACTATCTGATTAGATCAGGTTGCTGTGTATTTGTGAGCTGCTACGCCAGTACCTTGTGCAGTAGTAACTTGAGTCATACCGGTACGGAGGCTAGCCACCATAACACGACGTTGTGTCTCAACTAACTCTTGGGTATCAATGCGGAGACCGCGTTGGTTACCAACAAGGAAGTTTCCTGGATTAACAGCGATAGCACCGGCAATACCAGTACCTGCAGCTGCGTACTCAGCAGAAACTAACACAGGGCTTCCGCCAACTTGACCGATTTGACCAGTCAACACGGTAGCTTGTGCACCAACTTTGTCCATAGTTTGGAAGATAGGATCTTCTAACAACTGGTAATATGAATCGGTGTTAACGATGAAGATAACTTCAGCGGGATCAAGACCCCAAACACCCAAAGCTTGACGCAATGCACGTAATTTAGCAACTGTAATACCAGAAGCAACTGTGTTACCAGTGGCAGTGGTGTTAGTAGCCCAGTTCGACAATCCTTTAACAGGATCAGCACCAGCACCAGCACCTAACAAGAAAGCCTTGTCAACAGCGCGAGCAACACGACGAATCATACCGTCACGGATAATTGGCATCAAAGCCAACAAAGCGTCTTCTTCTTCTTCATATGCAGTATACTCGTTAGTAGCAACTTTATATGCGTTCAAAGTGATTTCTTTGAGCTGATGAGTAGCTGTGTTACCAGCAGAAGCACTAGTACCGAAGCCAGCGTTTTGAACCCACTGTGCTAAACCAGCTTCTGGATTAACAGGCATAGTCATCACATTGGTTTGCATAGCGATGTTACGGAAAATAGGAGAAACCACTAAACGGCGGCGAATCTCATTTTCCATGTTCATAGAAACTTCAGTTTCCCAGATACCGCTTGGCAGGTGTGCACCAGTAGTAGACACGTCACCAGCAGCATATCCAGAAGCTTTCTCGATCAAAGCGCGGCCGGTACGTGTTTCTTGAACAGACTTACCAGACATCTTTGACAACAAGATTGCCTTCTCTTTTTCAGCATAAGTCAAACCATCACCAGCAGCTTTTGTGTCTGCAAAGGACATTTTTGACTTTGTGATTGCTTCGATTTCAGCAGCTTTATCTTTTAAAGCAGCCTCTAAACCAGCGATCACGGATTTGTTTGTTTCTTCAGCAGAGGCTAAACGCTTCTCGACTTCCGCCAAGAGCTTTTCAGCACCAGTGTCAACAGTGGAGATAGCTGCAACAGCTGCTTTAACGCGTGCGTCAATATCAGCAGTGGCTTTTTCAGCGGCTAATTTTTCAGCAGCATCTTTAGCTTGTTTTTCTCCGATGGCTTTAGCAGTTTGCTCAGCCGCTTTGCTAGCTGCATCAGCTAACATTTGTTCTAATTGTTTTGGATCCATTTTCCATTCCTTTGTAACATCGCTGTTCGCTTCCGTAGAGGATTCTAGCCCTTTAGCTGATTCGCTTTTGGGTGCAAACTGCATTTTGAAAGATTTAAATTCTTCGTCGTTTTCAAACGACTTAGAGAGACTAAATAATGTGTTTTGATTTGCAGGTACTGACACTACTGAAATTTCGTGCAGCTCCAACTCCTTTACCACAAACAGCTCTGCAGCTGAATTGTACTCCGCATCTACAATGCGAAATCCGATACTAAAAGCTGTTAGTACACCGTCTTTTACTAATTTATAAACGTCACCGGCTGCAGAAGAAATTCGTGCTTTTACAAGCAATCCTTTTTCATCAACCTTGTGTTCGACCATTCTACCGATAGGAGCGCTGTGATTATGGTATGCTAAAATTACTGGATTTTTCAAGTAATTTTGAATACCTTTTTCCCAGACGCTTACAGGAACAATGTCGCCCTGTCTATCAACGTCAGTGGTTGAAGCGTAACCTTTAATGGTTAACATTTCAACGCTTTCGTCTGTGGTAGTAGGTTCACTCTTAGTAAAAGAACTGTTTACATACAGCACTTTATTTTTATCTACCATAAATACCCCTTTTATTGCTGATTATCTTTTGGCTTTCCACCTTGCGACGGATCAGCAGCCGAACCAGCAATATTAGCTGGTATTCTTATTTCGTCATGACCAGTCATCTTGTCATAACGTAATTCTTCACGTGCTTCATTAGCTGTTATGATGCCTGCATTGACAAGTGTCGAATGATAGGCAGCAATATCTTTTAGTTCTGGTTGTAGTGCGGAAACTGAGCTTGTAATAGCCTCAACATCATATCCAAAGTATCTTTCAACAGCTGAAATAAACCTACGATTAATAGGCATTACTGTTTCAAGATAAAATAAGCGTAAATTAGGTGAGATGTTAGCATTGTTGCCACCAGCCATTAAAATAGGCGGTACACCAATTGCTTGCATAATACGTTCGCTATGAGTCTTGATTGATAAATCAAAATCCATGTCTTTGAAGTTCTGGTTTGATACCTGTGCAGGCTTTAATCCCGAATCCAAGATCACAGGACGTCTACCGCCTTGCTTGGTCGAGTACTTTTGTAACCAGTACTGAATTGTCTTTTCCTTGGCAATTTGCGACAAGGTATTTTCTGATGTAAGCACTAACCCAAACACAGCACCGTTATCAAAGAATTGTTCTTGAAACTGCTGCATGGAGTAAAGTGTTGAAATCGATTTTTGTGCTGACTCTAATCTGCTTGAACCACGATAAATTGAATCTGAATTCAAATCGCGGAAATAAAACACTTCTGATTCCTTAAAATCCACAGCACCGTTAAAACGATAACCACGAATAAAGGTTTTTGAGTCAGTCATAATCTCTACGTCTGAGGCAGGTAAGTGGTACATAAACACACCATCAAAGTGTACAAATGCATTACCTTCTAAGATAAAGTCTGTGAATAGTGCTTGACGAAAATCTTGTGCGGTTTGATAAGGGTTTGGTCTGAAGTTTAATAAAGTATTAAGCGATTTTTGGCGCATGCCAATCGCAACACCTTCGTGTAGTTTGTCTTTGATATCGTAATCAAGCGAAGCGCAAGCACTAGCCAACATATTAACCGAACGGTTAACTGACTCTAGTCGCTTAAAAGCCAGCTTGTAAGTTAGCTTAGCTTCAGTACCAACTTGGGTACCTTCGTTTGTATAAATACGTTCTTGTGCTGGATTCAGCTTTTCGCGAATCCAATCTGTAAATCTTGCCATAGTTTTTTCCCTTAAGTAAACTCCGAGAAGAAACTACCAAAGCTTTTTTGTGGAACCACAGTTTCACCGCCAACGAACTTAGCTTTTTGCGATTCGATCCAGTGTGCTTGTTTAGGTTCACTACCAGGTCGAGGAGCTTTACCGTAAACTCCATGAAGCGCTACATGATGACGATTACAAAGGGTGTAAACTTGATCATATAATTCCACACGGTGCGTATCAATAAATTCATCTCGCACAGCTAAAATGCCATCGTCAGTTGAAATGTCGTATCCTTGTGCTTGAGCCCATTTATCCAAGAGTATGGTAACTGAATGTAGGTGATGCAGTTCTAAGTCTGCATCAGTATCACAAATATAGCAGCACGATTTTTTCTCGTAGGCTGCTTTGGCTCTGTCACGAACCCATTTAACTGGTATTCGCTTATTTGTATTTTTTGCCATAAATTATTCTAAATTTCCACTTATTATACTACGCAAGCAACAAAAAGTCAATGCACAAATTTCTCTAGCTATTATAAGGTATAAGTATAAAGTGCGTAACGAACCGCATCAGCCATGTGAGAATATTTATCGTGTAATGGGCGTTCACGTTGGAGCCCCTCACGTTGATCCCAACGATACTGATCAAACATTGCACGTACATTAGTACAATGAGGTGCAACCTTTAAACGACCTTGCTGTAGTAGTGTTTGTATATAAGCAATACCAGGTAACACATCTTTTTTGGCTTTGGTTGTTGAAATGTTGTAAAGGTAGGCTAAGTCCGACGCAAACTGTGCTGCTGCCGAATCAACAAACACAACTTCAACGCCATGCAGTTCGTTTAAACGCGAAAACTCGGCTGCATGTTCAGCAGTGGTCTTTTCTGATTTTAAGTATTCATCGACAACATAAAAGCAATCGGTGTTCCAATCATAAACGATAACGCAATAAGCAGTATCATCTCTGTAGCCAGGGTCACACCCAGCAATTGCTTCGCCTTTAAGGTCTTGGGGAATTTCACAAACATCCGTATCCTGCAGTGCATAAATCTGACCCTCAAACACAGTAAAACTGGCGAGGTACTCTTGTTCAAACTCGGCACGTGACATTGATCTGCGAGCTTCTGCTACGTCTGATTCAGCCATGCGAGTATTTTCAGTGTAATCAGCTTGCAGGCTAATCCACTCGGGGAAACCGGGATCAAATCCACGATTCCAAAATTGACTAAACCAGTTGTTACGACCACGAGGGGTCGATATAAAAATGGCCTTGGCGTTGGGTTTGTCTAGTGTAGGGCGTAGTGCTACGTTAAACGCAGCTTCGCCGCCTTCGCCTAGTGCAGCCTCGTCAAATATGATTAAGTCATATGATCGGCCAACAGTACTATCAACGGTACCAAGAGAGCCCATACGAATGGTACTACCATTTGAAAGCTCGATGATTTTGTCCTTGAGATTGTCTCGCGAGACTTCGAGGTCAAAGTGTTTGATGAGTTTGCGTTGGAGTTCAAAGGATATTGATGAAAGGTTATAGTTTGGTGAAATGATTAAGACATTTGATCCAGGTACTAAGGTTACCAATTGACCGATTACGTTGGCAATGTAAGTTTTGCCTAAACGACGAGCTAAGGCAGCACAGATAAACCTGTACTTGGGATCATTAACTGCGTTGATTAAGGCAACCTGTGGGCGGTTGATCGTATCGTAGATGTTGAGCAGTTTTAAGTAGTTTGTTATGGGTAGCTTAATAAACCTCTGTTGAGGGTCGAATTCTTGTATAACATCTACATTTACGTTTTCACGTGAGACTAGGAGCATTAAATTCCTTCGCCTGTGATTAATCGCTGTACTAGTTGTGAGTACTTGGATCCGTCTAGGGCATCGTTGATTTGTACGTTGACTTGCTTTTGTGGACCTGAAGCTTGTTGGGCTTTGGCCAGTTGAATCTCGCGATCCATTAAGTCCATTGACATTTTGTGTGACATTTGTAGCAATTCTGCAATGTCTTTGGTTGATCCAGTTTGTGATTCTTCTAGTTCCGAAAACTTTTGTTTGATTAGTGCATCCATGGCACGTCGCATAAGAAAACGGTTGTTGTAGCCTGAGTCGAAGAACACCGAGTCAATATAACTTTTGACCTCACGTTTAGCTAGGATGTTTGTTACCACTTCAGGGTCGATATCTAATTCTTGGGCAACTGCACGAGCATCGTTTAATTGTAGGTATGCATTGGCAACTTCCAGCGCTTCTGGAGAAATGCGTACGGTTTCGGCAGGTAGGTGAGTTGTCATGGTTGTATCCTTTAGGGTTCATTATAACATTTTGGGTAGATTTTGGCAAGTGTGGATTTTGGCACCGTAGCCTTTTGGAGAATTTTCCCAAAATAGGCCGTGTCGAGGGGCCGAGTAGCTATAGGTCAATTATAGTCTAATAACCGCCCCTAGTCTATAGGGATAAACACCTATGTTGTATTTACACACACTTGATTTATTCTAGGTTATTCGTGTATAATAGAATACATGATGACAAGGGAATTCAACATGAAATTGATAACAGAAATTTTACAAGCTATCTTGTTTGTTGCAATAACCTTTTCACCATTGTGGGTATGGCTTGCGTTAATGAAGCCATGATGTTATAATTGAATCTTACTAGGAGAAAATAAGATGACTACCAAAACTGTGAACTATACGGCGGAACAAACCGCTAAGATGATTGCCGACTATCAATCAGGCATGACAGTTGATTCTATTGCCGAGTCATTCGGTAAAACTGTACGCTCTGTTGTAGCAAAATTAAGCCGAGAAAAGGTTTATGTTGCTAAAGCATACAAAACGAAATCAGGTGAGACACCGATTAAAAAAGATGTACACGCTGATTTTATTGGTGATGCATTGGGCTTGACCGAAGCCGATACAGAATCACTCACTAAAGCGAATAAAATTGCTTTGATGAAAATTGCTGATTTTATCAAGGCTGAAAAGACCTTGTAACGAATAGGGGCTTTGCCCCTATCTTGATTTTATCTGATATAATAGACTTATGACAAAATTTGAAATTGCTGAAAAATATATGGCTAAACGCTATCCCTCTTATACTTACGCTATGCGTGAAGGTAATGATTGCGTTTGGGTTACTATGGGAAATGTTGAAATGTATTTGACAATTCGTAATGAAACTGTTGTAGATGTACAGGTAGATTAAAATGACAGGTTTAGAAGCTCTTTATTGGATTATTGCAATGTGTTGTTTTGTTGCTGTTAAGATTGTTTTATTAACTTGGCTGGACAAATGAATACTTTTGTTTCCTAACAGATTTGAATACTCAGGTATTCAGGTCTGCGCCGCAGCGAAGTAAGCACTCACTTCAGTTTGCGCCAAATTATACCATATAATTTGCGGGCTTGTCAATAGGTGTAAACACCTATGTTGTATTTTCACACACATGGTTTTTGGGCGGTTTTTTGTGTATAATGGGACAATAACAGAAAAGGATTACAAAATGGCTAAAATTAAAAAGGTTTCAATTTATGATATGGATGGAACAATCGTTTGTTCGCTTCATAGGTATCGCACAATCGTAGATGAAAATGGCGAGAGAATCGATTTAAACTATTGGAGAGAAAATCAAGATTTAGCATTAAATGATTCTCTCTTACCATTAGCCGAACAATATAAAATGGATTTAAAAGATGAATCGTGTTATGTCATTATTGCTACTGCCCGTGTTCTTAATACCCCTGATTATACATTTATTAATCAGATATTGGGCGAACCTGATTATATTATTTCAAGACCTGAGAATTCTAATATCTCTGGCGGTTTATTAAAAATTAATGGTTTAGCTAAATTCTTTAATTTAATTACATTTAAAGATGCTGAATTTACATTTTACGAAGATAATACAAATTATTTAAAAGCGGTTTGTGACAGATTTAATATAAGGGGTGTATATGTACCAAGTAAACAAGGGCATTAATATTGATTATGCCGAAACATTAATTAAAGATTTTTTAGCCGAAGGCTATAATCTTTATGATATTGTAGACATAATGCAAATACCATTAAGACAGATTCTAGATATTTTGACTCGCAGAATAAATTGAATACTCAGGTTTGCAATAAAAATTGAATACTCAGGTATTCAATTTTGCGCCAATTATACTAGTATAATTGAGCCCGTGTCAAGTTTTTTCGTATAACTTATTTTTTGTGTGTGATTAAAATACCACACCTATTTTTTAAATTTTGTGGTAAGATGCAGGTCTACCAACTGAAAGCATACATGGCAAAAAAGCAATACTTTTGTATTCTAGACACAGAAACCACAATGGGCGATACTGTCGCAGATTTTGCAATGGTTATTTGTGATCGTGAAGGTCGCATTTATAATCAATGCGCTGTTTTAGTTAATGGGCATTATAATACAATGGAATTATTCCATGATAAAAAAGCAAATGATATTTGGGGTTATGAGGGATTAACTAAACGCAAAATGGGTTATATTGCCATGTTAGAAAATGGCATTAGAATGATTGCGTCAGTTAATGCTATTAATACATGGATTAATCAGGCAATCGGCAAATATAATCCCTCATTAACTGCTTATAATCTAGCGTTTGATTTAAATAAATGCTCAAATACTGGTATTGATTTATCAGGTTTTAATCAGAAGTTTTGTTTATGGCAAGCCAGTATTGGTAATATCTGCAAAACCAAAAAATATAAACAATTCTGTTTAGATAATCACGGTTTTAATAATGTTACTAAACATGGTAATATGACATTCAAAACAAATGCGGAAATGGTTTGTGGTTATATTAATAATAATTTTATTATTGAACCGCATACTGCATTAGAAGATGCCCGAGATTTTGAATTACCGATATTAACTCATATTCTCAAAAAACGTAATTGGCAAGATAATATTATTCCTTATGATTGGAATAAGTTTCAAGTCCGAGATAATTTTAAGGCATAATATGTTATTAACTAATAAAAAATTGCTTTGGATTATCTTATTATTGCTTTTTATTTATACTCAAAAGCGTTATGATATTGACGATCATTATGAAATGCGTTATAATAACTACTTAACAAGGGATTTAATATTATGATAGATAATATAGGTTGGATTGGTTCAATATTATTAGCATTTTGCGGATTACCGCAAGCAATAGAATCATATAAAACAAAATCCTCCGAGGGATTAACTTGGGGATTTATTTCAATGTGGTTTATTGGCGAGATATTCACAATAATATATGTATTCCCTAAAATGGATTTACCATTATTATTTAATTACTCTGCTAATATATTATTTTTATCGGTTATTATTTATTATAAAATAAAATCGAAATGAATACTTTTGTTTCCCATAAAAATTGAATACTCAGGTATTCAATTTTGCGCCAAATTATAGCATATAATTTGAGCCCCCGTCAATAGGGGTAAACCCCTATGTTGTATTTTGGCGAATGTGTACTTGTGTATTCAAAAATAGTTTGCAAAGGCTGACAGATTGTGTATAATGTGGCAATGGACAGAAAAAAGCTTTTAAATATATTAAATAATCAGACCCTGATTATTTGGGATAATCTTTGCGAATTATATCCCCGATTAACTCGCTATAATCCACCGATTATAGAATTAAATGGCAGATTATGGCGTGTTGCGGGATTATCTCACCAAGAATCTAATATAATCGAATTAGGTTATAAATTCTTTGCATATTCTCCCGATTATGCACATAATATGACTAAAGTTATATTACCGCATGAGATAATCCACCAAGCCGATTATAATTTATTCGGATTATCAGAAGCAAAATGTGGTCATGGTATTAAATGGCAAGAAATAATGATTAACTATGGATTATCTCCCGATAAACATCATTCAATGGAAATTACACGATGATTTTTAATATTACTCAATTACTTAATATAGTTTCATGGATTGGGACTATATCCAGTATTATTGGCGCATTTATTGTTGCTAGTAAATTATTTTTTCTAGGATATTGTTTCTTTATTATAGGATCATTATCTTGGTTAATGGTTGGATATTATCGAAAAGATAAATCATTAATGGTTCTTAATGGTACATTTTTTTTGGCTAATATCCTTGGTTTATATAATTCATTTTAAGGAGAAAATAAATGAAAACGATTAATTATACCCCTGAGCAAACTGCTCAGATTATCTCTGATTATCAGAGCGGATTATCCGTTGAGATTATCGCAGATAATCTCGGTAAAACTGTTCGGAGTATTGTCGCTAAATTATCTCGTGAAAAGGTTTATATTAAAAAAGAATATAAATCTAAAACTGGAGAAACTCCAGTTAAAAAAGATACTCATGCCGATGCAATCGGTGCGATATTGCGATTACCCGAAAATGATATTGAATCATTAACTAAAGCAAATAAAAATGCTTTAAAAGTTATTTTCGAAGCATTGGCGAATTCAAAGCCGATATAATCAGATAATGATTATAGCCGATTATCTGAGATAATCAGATAATCGGTTTTTTATTATCTTTTTGCGAAGTGAGCACTCACTTCGCGGCGCCAAAAGTTGGCACGATTCTTGCGCCAAAACCCCTGCGGAGTGAGTGCTCACTTACAAAAAACCCCAGCGAAGTGAGTGCTCACTTCAATTTTTTGCCAGCAAAATTTTTGCTGCGCCAGTGGTAATCCTTGTCAAGTGTAAATCCTTGAGCTGCCTTGTGCGCCCATTATACAGTGGCAAACTTAGTCTTGTCAAGTATATTTTTAGTTTTGGTGCTGTCAAGTACAAAACTTTGCATTTGATTGATTTTTTCAAATTTTGTATAATAATACATATTAGACAGAAAGGACTCTGAGATGACAGAACAGGAATTTTATGCACAAATTCAGGAAGATTACTTTCAGGAATTTGTGGGTGCAGAACTATCGCAAATTTTCGTGTGTGTCAACTATCACAACGAATTTTTTGAATTTGACGATGTTCCTTATTGATGATATAATTATTACTTAAACAGCGCAGAAACCATTTAGAAAGGACATATGATGACTGACAAAACTGTAAACTATAGCCCTGAGCAAACTGCTCAGCTCGTTGCCAACTACAAAGCTGGTGCAACTGTTGAAACATTGGCAACAATGTTTGGCAAAACCACTCGCTCAGTGGTAGCAAAACTCTCTCGTGAGGGAGTTTACCAAGCCAAGAGCAAGAGCTCTGGCGTGGCTCGTGTCAAGAAGTCTGAACTTGTTGACGCAATTGCCAACCGAGTTGGTGTTGCTCCAGAGACTTTCGACTCTTTGGAGAAAGCCAATCACGAAGTACTGGAAGCAATCCTCACAAACTTGCGTTGATTGTGGCAGTTGAGGGTCAAAAAATATTGACTTGATCTTCAACTGTTTTTCAAGTATAATATATATTAGACAGTCGGGAAGGGCTTAATGAATACCAA
>Ga0208133_1000088_pt1 | contig 34635 bp, 46 predicted proteins | sample ColrivemetaGS535_FD_187595 | JGI IMG/M metagenome (GOLD analysis project Ga0208133, IMG submission 187595) | Estuarine microbial communities from the Columbia River estuary, USA - metaG S.535 (SPAdes) (version 2) | ecosystem: Environmental > Aquatic > Marine > Intertidal zone > Estuary | place... | reverse complement strand
TTATAATACTATTGATTCTATTGGGTTTCAGCCATAAAAAAACCCCATCATAAAAATGACAGGGTTAAACCAAAACTAAAAAACAAACTATCTTTTTGACCTTTCGTATTCAATTAGCTTATCAGCAAACATATCTACAAACAGTTCATTATACTTTAATTTTTCTAAGTTCATAGCATTTAATATATGGTGTATTAATTCGTGGTAGAAGATTTGTTCCTTACTTCTTTTATTTACTTTCTTACCGCCATACTCATCACATAAAGTAATTATATTTAAAGTGAAGTCAGCTTCCCCCATACATTTATTATCCTTGCAATAATCATTATCAATTATTACTTCAATGGTCTTACCATTTAATTTAAATTTTTCAGGTATTAATATTGAGCCGTTCATCCTTTATAAATTATTCCGTTATAATAACATTCTCCATTAAGTATTAAAGTAGGTTGAGCAAAAAATCCCGTCTTTGTAAATACAACCTCAATGAATCCCTGCTGCCAGTCTGCAGTTTTCCCAGTAGGGAAAAACTCTACCTCTTTAGTTAAACGAGTGCAACCACTTTCAAGCCATACATACGGATTCTTTCTATTTGTTAAATACTTAGAATTTAATCGGTGTGTATGACCAGTGCTACCACTACCCATATATTCAAAAATATTTTTTTCTGCTGCAGTTTTATTTAAACTTAATCCGTGTGTAATATCGAAAATATTAAATAAATTATAAACATCGCTTTCATCATAAATAAAGCCATCGCTTTGCTTCAAATCTAGCATTTCATTATACTTAGTACTATTATAATTCTTATAAAGTACCGCTAATCTTGCTAACTGCTTATCTCCTAAGTTATATGGATTTGTTATTCTTTCATCGTGGTTACCTAATCTTACCCTAATCTTAGCATCCGTACTTAATCGTAAAGGCTTGAGTATCTGCTCTTTAGTATATTCAATCTCTCCAACTTCGGTATATCCTTTTAGTATGCCCTCCTGGTAAAGTTTCTGACTATGCTTTGATATGTAAGGCATATCGGTTACATCTCCATTAATAATTACCTCATCAAATTTATTATGTTGTAGCACTTGATTAATACATCTTAAGGCTGAAAGGTCGGCTAACCATCCGTGGCAGTCGCTAAAAATCAAAACCTTATAAAGTTGTTTGTCAAATAACTGTTTCTGTTGCCACCATTCCGTTTGTGTTTTATTGAATCTTGGGCGCATAAGTTTTATTTCGTGAAATATAGTTTTGATTCGGTTGCTCTACGTATTGTTAAACCTTTTAATGATTTACCACCTGCTTTATCCCATCTCATAAATTCCGCTTCAATACTTTCATCGTTAGGATTTGCTTTTACTTTTTTAAATAACGTGCTTCTGGTTAATGCTGCACTACCGCAATTATATTGAAATAATAATAAAGCATCAAATTGATTCTGTGTAACTATTATTTTACCTAGTTCTTTATTTAGGTATTTCGCTTTCTTATCAACCTCATTTTTTAATAATGCTTCCGCTTCTGCAAGGCTTATTTTACTGCCCATTATTATAGAATTGCCTTTTAAATCCATTACACTACCATACCCAATAGTTACGACATTTGCCGGACATCTATAAGCATCTAATTTACAACCTTCAAATAACTTTAATAATCTATAAAATTCATTTGATGGTGTCATATATCTAGTATTTTTATAAGTTTAATTAAATAGGGTATTGAGAATCCTATTAATAATGCAATCAGCCAATAAATAACTTTATTCTTTCTGCCTACCTTACTGGTTAAATCCTCATTAGACTTCTGAATAGAAGTAGTAACTTTTGTTAAAGAATCAAACCTTGCATTTAAGATAGTTAATTTAGCAGTTGATTCTATTGACTTAGTTATATAAACTGTTTTGTACGGTAATTTTACGTACACTTTTTTTTCTACAATTACTGTATTTATTACACTTGTATCAAAGTGAGGGTAAATTACCTCGATTGTTGTATCAAAGTAAGTGATGATTGTATCAACTTTAACAACATTGCAAGGGAATGAATCTAAGGCGATTTTAGCCACTATTTCAGGATAGCTGCCCAATGCCTTATTAACTTGTTTAACCGCCTTATTTTGAGTGTAGCAGCCTCCTAATAAGAAAGCTGCTACTAATATCTTATAACCCCTTAACATCGTGGTCTTTTGAGTATAGACCTAATAATACTACTCCGATAGCAGCTACTAATTGTAAACCGCTTTTGCCTGTGAAAGCACCTTGATTATATGCCTCTAATAAAGCATCAACTATGAAAGGTACACCTGCCAATAATCCGGCAATACTTGTCTTAAAGTTTTTCATTTTTATCATCTTTTAAAAGTTTAAAAAGTGTGTAAGCTATTGATAATACTAATAATGTAATGCGTAGATAAGTTTCTACATTCGATAATGATACCGAAAGCGCAAAAGCATTTAAAACATATATTTTAGAATCGTGCCAGTTCATTAGTCTTGTTTTACAAATCGTGGATATTGACTAATGATATACTCATCTATCGGAGCATTGCTAATCCCCCAAACTGCAACTACAGAAGCAGGTATATAGCAATTAAAATCAGCTAACTGGTTGTTGTTTTTACCTCTTAATGTTACATAGGTATTACAACCTTCTCCGTTGCTTGAAAGGTTGTTAGCAGTCCAACTTAATGACCAAGCAGATTCTCCTTGATAGTTAACTATAACTGGCTTTATTAAGATGCCACCCTTTTGATAGTAGATGGTATCGTTTCCAATTATAGCAGTATCGCTAGAATTTCTAAACATTTGCGCTTTTGTTGACAAACTAGCCAACACTAAAACTGATAGGATTATTTTTTTCATATTACTTTTTTATTTCTTTAGGCTTTGTTGCTATTAATTCATATTTACTTAATGCTTCAAGTACATAATTTGAAGCTGTTTTTGAATCTAATTGCTTTTGGATGATTGCAATTACATTTTTAAAGACGGTTGTGTCAAATTTAACTATTAAGCTATCTCCTGCGTTTTGACTAAATGCTGCTGACATACCTAATGCCATTACTAGGGTTGTGATTGTTTTTTTCATATTATTTGTTTTCTAATGTTTCTATTCTTTTAATTAATGCTTCATTTTTAGCTGATAGTTCTTTTATTTGTGCTGAAAGTTCTTTGATTGCGTTTACCATTGTAACATATATTCCATCACTTTCAAGTCCTAATTTATCGCTTCCGTTACCTATTGGTCTAACTATATCGGGCATAATAGGTTGAACATCTTGAGCAACAAAACCGTATTTTAAACTAGACTTTGCAGTATCTGAATTGTAATAAAATGTCTTAGGTTGTAATTGTAATATTTCAGTTAAACCATACGAAAGCGGTTCAATAGAATTTTTTAAACTACTATCTGAAGGGTTAGTATTAGTAAGTGTTCCGCTATTTGAATAAACTGTTCCTGTGCCTAAATTATTAATTGTAACTGCTCCACTACCATTTATACTCATTCTTGTAACAGTAGCAGAACCCTTTGTACTATTAAAAGCGTAATCTCCATAAACAACATTAGTTCCTTCATAACTATTAAATGTAGTTATGCCACCTCCTGCTTGTATTGAGAATCCTTGACTAGGTTCTTCAGACCTTGTTATATTAAATTGTGCAGCAGAAGCACTACCATTAATTGTTAACTTATTTGCAGGACTTGTAGTTCCTATTCCTACATTGCCTATTGGAGATATAGTCATTGCAGTAACATTAGAGCCACCGCTATTAACCACTCTAAATTGCATTCCTGTAGAGTAATCGCTATTGTATGTATTACCAAAATAAATACCCGCATTACCACCCGATGCACTTAATCCATAAGTTAATGAATTAAGATATGAAATAGTTGGTGATGTACCACTACCACCCGATGGTAAATAAAACCCAGTATTTGCCGTTACACTACTATAGAATGTAGCTGCTCCACTTGAAGAATTAATTGTTAATCCATATCCACTTGAATTACCTAAAGCTATAGATGTACTTGCCCCACCATTAATAGCAGCAGCACTTCCAATATATCCTATTGTACTTCCATTATTATTAAATTGTAAATATGTACTTGTACCTCCTGCAACTCCATTAATTATTTGATATGAATTTGTTTGTAATGAACTAGAGAATGTAGCTGCTCCTGTAGAGGCTAATGTTAAAGCTGTAGTAAGTGATGGATTAAAAGTTATAGAACTACCACCTGTTGATATACCTAAAGAACCTGTTGCTTGATAAATTGTATTGCCTACATCATTGCCACTAATTCTCAACCCATATAAATAAGAATAAGCACTTGTAGTTATTGATAAAGCAGTTAAATTCCCACTAAACCTTCCTGTACCATTAACATCTAACTTGTAGCCTGCATCTGTTGTAGTTCCTATTCCTATATTTCCTCCATTAGATATATAAAACCTTGAAGTACCATTTGCACCATTAGTTAAATCTCCATTAATTGCATTTGATTGAGCAATAGCAAAATCACCAAAAGCATTATAATTTGTAAATAATCCCCAATTTCGACTAGCTGCATTTGCATTACTTGAATATAAAAATAATGTAGCAGCTTGTACATTATTAATTCTTAAACCATAGTTATTTGTAGTTCCATAAACATCTAATGGAAAACTTGAACTTGTAAACGTAGCACTTGTCCCACCCAAAGCACCTGTAAGTGCACCACCTGTTAATGGTAGATATCCACTTAATGATGAAGTAGTAGCATAAGTATTAGCTGCCCTTTGTCTGCTAAGAATAGAAGCACTTGAAGTATCAACTAATAATGTTCCTGATGTTGTAATTGTACCACCACTTAATCCTAAGCCAGTTGCTACACTTGTAACCGTTCCTGTATTACTTGTATATCCATTTGGATTAGATGCTAGATAATAAGTACTATTATCATAACTAATTGTAGTGCCACTAGCCTTTACAAAGCCTGTTCCATTAATAGCATTTTGTTTACCATTAAAAGTACTCCAATCAGTAGAACTTAAATATCCATTTACTGAACTTGTTGCAGCAGGTATAGAAATAGCAGGTGTAGTACCACCGCTTGATACTATTGGAGAAGTTCCTGTAACACTTGTAACATAAGTTCCTGCAGCTTGATACTGAGGAATGTTTAATGTGTTAGAACTAAAGGTTGCTGCTCCACTTGTGCCTGTAGTTGTTAATGTTATTGTTCCTTGCTTAGTATTAATTCTATTGCTTAAACTAGCCGTATCAACTTTACGTAAATAAGGAGAAAGCATAGAAGCAGTATCACTAATATTTAATTTTAAATTAATTCGGTTACTTAATGAAGTTGTATCACTACTTATTGCTTGTGTAGATAATACACCATTTGCATCTGCCACGACCATACGAGTACCTGTACCTGAAAGATTTGATATTACTACATTACCACCTGCTTTTAATTTCATTACTGGAGCAACGTTTGATTCATTAAAAACTAAATCATTGTTATCAGAAGAAAAATCCCATAACTTATTAGATGATGATGTATTTTGAAATATTAAACCTCCATTTGCATTGGTAGTATTCATTAAAATATTACCATTGTAGCTACCTACTTGCAAAGCACCAAAACTTCCTGCAGTTGCATTTATTGTAACCGCATTTCCGTTATCTTTAATATTACTGTTACCTATTGTAGTTGATGAAGTAAATTTAGGTACTGTGTTTGTAGTTCCGCTTAGTGCATCCGCTTTTGCATTAATTCTATTAGAAAGCGAAGTAGTATCAGTTGGCTTTATATATTTTGAACCAATAGCATTTGTAATACTTACATCGTGCCATAAACTATCTACTCTACTAAATTGTAAAACTGTACTATCTAAAGGGACTGCAGCAATTAATACATCACTCAATTCATCTAGCTGAAATCCATTTCTAATTGCCACCTGGATAGTTCCAAAATTTGGATGCGCTCTTATAACCGTTCCAATAGCTACATAATGATTTGGTGCAATAACTTTTGTAGTAGTATATCCACCTGCAACTGTAGGACTTAAATATAAAGTTTGCCCATCGGTATAACTTGAAGTAGGTAAATTTAATCCAGTTAAAACACCATTTTGTACTACTGTTCCTGCAGAATTATTAGGTATGTTGCTTTCTACTAATCCATAAGTAAATGCAGATGTTGATTCATTATTTGCAATAGCTAGAGCAATAGTAGGTAAGTTACTTGAATGTGCGCCATTAATATAAACTACACTACCCTTTAATATGGTTGCACCACTATTATTATATACGTTTGTAATTAACTTAACCGCACTACCTTGTGTACTTGCTCTTATTGTATAGCTTGTTAATGTACTTCCCTTTACAAAAGATAATGTTGAGTCATTAGGTTGAGATACTGCAGTTAAAAAAGCATTAGTTGTGTCTACTTTTCTCAAATAAGGACTAAGCATTGCTGCAGTATCACTTATGTTAACTTTTAAATTAATCCTATTGGATAATGATGTAGTATCGATAGTAGGTATAGTCCAACTTCTATTTGCACTTAAATCATAGCTTGTTCCATTAATAGATAGTGTAGTTGATTTATCAGCCTTTAGATTAATCCTATTTGATAAACTTAATGTATCTGCACTATTTAATTTTAAATTAATCCTATTAGATAATGAACTTGTATCTGCTTTCCTAAGATAAGGACTAAGCATTGCTGCCGTATCGCTGATATTTAGTTTTAAATTTAATCTATTAGATAAAGATGTTGTATCAACAGTAGGTATAGTCCAAGTACGATTAGTACTTAAATCATATCCTACTCCATTAATCGTTAATGTAGTTGCTTTATCTGCCTTTAAATTAATTCTATTGGATAGATTAACCGTGTCCTCTACTAATGCTAAAGTTCCATTTCTTACTGGTAAATTATATTGCCTTGTATTGTTTTGTAAATTAGTATTAGCATAATTTATAAAGTTCTGTTGAGTATAAGTTGTATTTCCTGTCATCCAACTTGAATATAATACTAACCCACTTTCCATACCTGTAATTGCAGTATAGCCTTTTGTTGGAGCAATCGAAGTTGGACTATTTTTAACTTGTAATAAATAATCAGATTGTAAAGTATTGGCATTTAATTTATATGCTCCTAAATCTACATCCTTAATCGCACCTACATATGGCACATAATTATCTTGTAATGTATCGCTATACTTAGGAATATTTAATGTTGCACCTACTAAAGTTGAAGCACCACTTTTAAAATTAGTAGTTAATGTTATTGCGTTTTGTTTTTTATTAATTCTATCTGATAAACTAGCAGTATCTAGCTTTCTCAAATATGGGTCTAACATCGCTGCAGTATCTGTATATTTTACCCTTAAATTAATCCTATTTGATAAACTTAAAGTATCGGTCTTTCTCATATACCAACTAAGCATATAAGCAGTATCTGTAACGTTTAATTTACCATTTATTCTATTCGATAAATTAACACTATCTAAGTTAGCTTTAATCCAAGTATATCCTGTAAATACATATAAACCACTATCACTAACATTATATCTTATTTGACCGGCATCCCTACCACCTGTTATATTTCTTAATTGATTGATATTCAACGGAATAGTTAATACACTATCAAATAACATACGTTTAACAGGACCATATCCTGCTTGTGGCATAGCTTGGTAAACCTGCGCTTTTAATCCAAAAGATAATAAAACTAATAATGTTATAATGGCACGTCGCATCCAGTAAATTGATTTTGTGTTGAAATATTAATTGTTAACTCCACCCCTGCCAAATAATCTTCGTACTTATCCGATATCGCATTGAAAGTAATATTTTCATCTATTGAATAACTATTCCTTCCTGTACGCATTAAACTTAAAATATCAGAAGCTATCTGTACTTGGTCGCTGATTACATCATTCTCGTATTCAGCTTCCTTACCACTTTTATCTAAAAAGAAAAATTGAACATTGTATATCTGTTCTCTACCTAAATTTAAACTACCTGAATTAATTGAAAAACAAGCAATCGGATAAACTGGTTGTTCATCTCTTAGTAGCCACTCTTTCGGTGTTGCGTACTTTGCCGTTTTTATCATTTCGTGATTTTGCAGCAGGCTTGTTATTGTTGTTATTAACTGGTTGTAGGTCATAAAATAAAACTCTTTGAATTAATGCTTTTTTATAAGCCATAAATTTATCTTATTGTGAATGAAAATAATTCTCCTGCTTGTGTTACATCCCCAGTAGGTAAAGTAATTACATTACCGTTAATTTGTAAGTACATAGGATTTGCAGTAGGTAAGTTTGTTATACCTTTAACAAGTCCTGACCTCATTGCAATTAATACTACTTTATTAACCAATCCACCAACTGAGAAACTACTATCTCCGGCAGCCGGTGTATGATAAATAGTTGTTGCTCCACCGCTTGTTGCATTGTTAGAAAATACCCTTACTCCATCATTTACATTACCTAAATAAATAGGACTTGTATATGCTTTTAATTCAGGGAATATAACATCTAATCCGCTGCCTGGATTAAAGTATTCAGAAAACAATAAATAATTTTCTCTTAAATAATTAATTAACCTTTGCTTGTAAAATTCAGCAGTCTTTTTATATTCATTACCTATCAACTCTAAATCTGCTCTACTTGGAGCATTGCTTTCTTCACTTGTCTTCTGTAGTATACCTTTACTAAAAAATTGATAACCCAAACCAAAGGGTAATAAACTCATCGTGTACCATACTAAGCAATCGGTAATAAAATTATCTAATAAAGATTTTTCTAAATTAGATAAGTTGTTCGCTTCAATTCCTGACTGTAAACGTAGGTATAAAGTACTTCCCAAAGCAGGTTGCAAATAAAGGTCTTGCGCTACTTTAATATGTGGCTTTAATTGTTTGCCATCGATAGCATCACTTATTCCTGTTCTGCTTTTAATTAGATTCTCAGATATGAAAAGTATATTTGCGCTCATTTATTTTTTCTTTTGAATTATTAATGCCTTCCATTCGTGTCTGCATTGCGTTTCTATTATTCCATCGTTATTCCAAAATCCACCTACTCTATCAAATACCGAATAACCTAATGCAGCACTCATTTGTTCTATTCTTGCTCTTGACCATAATTTAGTCTTTGCAAGTTCCATCATTTTAACGCAAAATAAACGAGATGGATGAGCAGGTGTATTTCTTTCTGAACTTGGTACGATGCTTCTCCAGGCATAAGTATAAGCAATAGATAATAAGTTTTTAGGCTTAGGAGCATCCGCTTCTACGTTTGTTCTAACTCTTTCAATAACTACATCTTTACCAACCTTAACCTCTTTAACATCTAATATCTTATTATCAACTAGATTTTGTAAAGATGCCTCTACAACCTTCACATCTTGCTTTAAAACCTGTGCAAGTCCTTCGCTATTGATTCTCTTATCCTTCTTAATATAACCCAAAATATCGGCTTCTAATTGGCTTAGCTGCTTAATCTCTGCAAAGTGATTGAATTCTCTTGCTGATTTTTCACTTAACACCTCATAATCATCTAAATTATCACTAAACTTTTCAAACATTTCTACCAACTCCATTTCTTTATCATCGCTAGAAAATGTCTCAGTATCTAAACCTAAGAAAGTATTTACATCACTATCCGTAAAAGCAAAACCATTCTTTAACATTAATGCAGCTTGTTCTTTAGAAAGTTTACCATTAGTAAACTGCCTAACAATCCTCATTACATTTTGGTATTGTCTGCCGGTAAGATTCTTTATAGAATCATTTGAAGCAGCAATAGGTTGGTCAGTTGGATTAACTGTTGGATTAACTGCAGGATTAACTGCAGTAACCTCAGAAGCTAAACCTAATTTCTCTCTAATTTCTTCTCTTGTCATATTAGCAGCCATTACACTTTCGCTAAATTCAAAACTTAATGGCTCTACTGGTATTAATTCATAATCTCCCTTAATACCTACATAACTAAATAATTGATTAAATACTTCTTCAATCGCTTGTTGTCTTTCGTTTACATAAGTGTTAGCAAATATCTTATAAGCATCTCTAATCTCTGTTGAACCACCAAGTTGTCCCTCAGTTTTAATACCAAATAAACTTGGAGAAGTAACTTGATGACAAGCGAATATTTCTTGCTGAATTAAATTATTTACGTTTGTAAAATCTTCCTTAGTTAACATTGTAGAAGATAAAGGCAATATTTCAGCACTATTATCTTTTGACTTGTTAAACATAATAACAACCCTATCTCCCTCACTACCTGTAAATTTCTTTTTAATTCCTCTTTCAACTGCTTCCTTCGCCTCCTCTGCCGGTTCGCCACCATTTAAATTGATTAAAGTAGTTGCAACAAAACCATCTTTAGCATTACCTAAAATATGTCTGCTTACCTGTACATCACTCTCAATGTAATTTAAACCCTGAAAGTAATTAGGTAAAGGATAGATATCAGACTTAGGATTGTATTGTTTAACAAATAAAACCTGACTTGCTACTGGGTCTTGAATATTAAAAGCAGGATATAATCTTGCTTTCTCTTTATTATCTGCCCAATCGTTTTTAACTTGAAATTCGTTTTGCTCTTTATTAGTCCTAACTTTATGATACTCAAGATGATACACATCCTTAATCTGACCTAATAAATTATATATAACTTGTAGATAATAACCTCCAAAAAGTTCATCATCTAAAATACATTTTTTAGTAATTTGATTCCACGTTTCTCCCTTAGTGTTTGCCTTCTGTTCAATACCATCCCATCCTTGACCAAAAATATAATTAGTCTTGCTCTTAATGATAGCACCGTGTTTTGGACTTTCATTAAATAAACCGATTAAATATTCAGGATAGTTATTATTGCCACCAAATTCAACATACCCCTTTGCCCTCTTTTCTTCAAATCGTGGTTGCTCCGCTTGTGCGAATTTTATTGTAATAATATTTTTATAATCCATAAGTAACGAAATTATTATTTTGTTCTTCGTATTTAGTAGGTTCAAAAGGTGTAGCAGGATTTAAAAACATATACCCTTCTTCTAACACTAATCCACTAACTGTTAAATCACTTGAACTTACTTTTTGATGTATTGTATAACCCCAAAATCCTTCTTCTTTTAAATTGAAATAGTTATTAACTGTAAATGCAAAACTATCGTATCTACCAGTAATACTCTGATTAGTAGCCATTAACTTAACAACATCGCCAGTTACTCTGTGGATAAACACAAATAAAAAGTAAGGGTTGCTAATGGTAGCCTTCTCAGTAGCCGTGAAATAAATAGTCTGTGTAAGTCCTTTTGTTAAATTAATCATAGAAAAAAACCCCGACTTTCATCGGTCGGGGCATAAATTAAAAATTAAAAAACTCTATCCTGCAGTAGTCAAAGCTATTCCAACTGCGTTGGTTACTTCAAAGAAATCTTCTCTTTCTGAACCTTCAAATTTCAATACATAACCATTTGCATCTGCTGCTGCTGCACCACTTGTTCCTGTACTTGCTGCTAAGTATAGACCTGCGCCTTTACCGTACATTCTGTAAGTACCATCTTTATCAAGGGTAACTGCTACAACTTTATTTTTAGCTAAGGTAGTGATAATGTTTCTTGTGGTAGCATCTCTTTTATTGATAGGGAAATCTAAAGTTTGCTCAAAAAACAAAGTACCGTTTTCGATAGAACCTGTTGGATTGCTTGAAGCAACCGCACTAGATTTAGTAGGTATTTCAAATTTGTAAAATTTCTTTCCAGTCAATTTTGTAATTCCTGTAACGATACCACTAGCATCGTTTATTGTTACGTTTCCATATTCTGCGAAAAAAACTGCATCTATACCACCAATGGTCTCTCTACAGTCTATTGTATATCCGCTAACTATTGCACAAGGCATATTTATAAGTATTAAATAGAGAGATGGGGTTACCACCTCTCTATGTTAGAAAATTAGATTCCTGCTACGAATTTAACACACTCGTTTGTAAACGCAACGTTCACACCGATTTTAAATTCTACGCGATATCTTACATCATTGTTATCTTCTGAATACCACATTTTGTATGAACCTTCTTCGTCAACCAAATCAACTGCTAAAGCCATATTTGAAAGACTGATTGCATAAGCATCACCAGTTCCGTTCAAACCATTTACACTTACTACTTCAACGTTAGTTGCAGGTAGGATAAATGAAGCAGCTTGAGAATCTTGTGGATTGTAAGAGAACATATTTTTCTCTCTGTAAGCAAGGATTAATAAACGATACCAGTCATTACCAACGAAGATTTTAACATCTCCTTTGCTCAATACAGAAACAGGGATAGCTTTGTAGATACCTTCAGTACAAGCGATAACGTTTGAAGCGTTAACAGTTGCAATAGCTGAACCACTAATTCCTGTGTAACCTGAAACGTTTGCATCAACTGGAGAACCTGCAGCAATTAATTTCTGTAAACCGTCAAATTTGTTTGTGTTTGCAGTTGCACCTGTTGCATCTCCTTGCCAAATTGCAGTCTCTAATTGAGCAGCAATTCTTGCGTTCTTTTTATCTAAGAATGCTTTTTGGAAATCAGCATTACCAAAGTCCTCATATGTCGACCCTGATTTTAAAAGTTCTTGGGTATAGTACGCCTCTAAATCCTTCGGACAAATTTTTTCTTCTACTTTAATCTTACCTACTGTGATAGTACGTTGAGAGAAAGTAGTTGTACCTGAAGCATCGAAAGAACAAGATTGAGCAGCAAATACTGCATCTGTTTCCATCAAAGGAATAGCTACTGAACTTTTAACGTTCGGAATAACGATACCGCTTGATAAGATTAATTGTTGTGTCTTTGCGTCAAATACTGCACTTGTCAAAAGTGGTTTAACAAGTTGTTTAGTGTATGCGGATAATCCGCTAAAAGCTAATGCCATTTTTTTATAATTGTTTAGTTAAATAAAATATTTAGTGTTTTCTTTTCTTCTACTTCTTTAAAAGCATTTGAAGTTCTTACTGAATTATCAGGTGCTTGTACTGGTGCTTCTACCAATAAAGTTGATAATTTTAAAAGTTCATCAATTACTTTGTTTGCTTTTTTCATTTTTGCTTCATACTCTGAAAATCTTTCTTCGTAAGCTGCAAATTTAGTTTCGTAACTAGCAAATTTCTCATTTGTTAATGATTCAAAAGCTGCAAATTTAGTTCCCATATCTTCAACGATAGGTTCTTCAACTGGAGTAGCTTCAGGGCTAACAACTTCAATAGCAGTAATAACACCGTTATCTCCTATTGTCATTTTAGTACCATCTACCAATTCAGCTTCTCCTGGCAATGCAGCATTTCCGTCAATCATAACAATACCGCCAACCTCTAGTTTATCAATCATAACTTTACCACCGTCTTTTAATTCATATTCGGTGGCTTCAGCCATTGGTAAAACTTCAGGTGCAGCAGCTAATTCGTTAAAATATTGCTTTACTTTTTGTAAAATTTCTTTTGCTTCCATATTACTATTATATTGATTTTTAAAAACTGTTTAAAATTTCTCTTAATTCTGCTAATTGTTTTTGGTCTTCACTCATTGGTGTTTCATAATCAAACATACCTTCAACACTAAATCCTTTAACTTCTCCTTTCTTTATTAACTCCCATACTTTAGGATTCTCTACATAAAAACTACCAAACCAAGTTCCATCCGGCAAGTCTTTAAATGCTTCCATTGGTTTAATCCCTCTTTTAGAATCACTAATAAAACTTTCAAACATTGTAAGTCCTTCAACCTGCAAATCTGCTTCGTGCATTAGGTTAACGTTCTTTTGATATCCCTTCTTGCTAAACTTAATAGCTATCTGCTTAATGGTATCAACTGAGAACTTTACATAATGTTCTCCGAACTGTTCTGAATTACGGTAGATTAATTGTTGAGGAATCATTAAAGGACCAGTAATAATATGCTCACTTTCTGACTGTATAGCAAATGCCATTAACATAAATTTCTCTCCTATACCGCCAAGTTCTTTAATTACATCAGCATTGTTATCATAGTGCTTTGCTATGCCTAATGCTTTAACCTTTTCAACTTTAGCTTTATTGCTACCTGTTGCAAATACTCTGCTTTCAGGAATACCTAAATCTTTTGCTACTGCTAACATTGGACTTTTATCGCTTCTTGCTGAAATAATAAAAACTATATTTCCTGCTGCTAATTCTTTTTTAGCTAAATCTTTGCCCTTACTTGTGCTTAATGTATCATCATAATCAAATGAAACTTTCTTAGCTGCCATTTGTTGTTTTGCTACCCAAGCATCACAGGTTCTACTTGAAGCACATTTAAAATCGAATATTTCACAATATCCTAAATCCCCTGCATCAATAGTAGCCCAAGGGTCTGCTGCAGTATTGTTTCCTAATCCTTGTGCAATGCAATCTAATATTTCTTTTGACCTATTAAATGCAGCACAATTATTACAAGTCATTGTCTTAGCATCTTCAGGACTACCACCAAATATATTGCCCTTATCTATCCAATATTGCTCATTAGGTAATGATGGGTTTGCAGGACCATAATTAGCAACTGAAATTGCAGTACCTCTATTTTTTAAGTTGATTTTTATATCTTGTGTAGCTACTGGACAAGCTGCAAAGTGCTGCTCCCATAAACTATTGCATATCGCTACTGCTTGTTCTGTTTCTTTGCCCTCGTTAATTACATAACTAATGCAACGACTTAAAAACTCGTCTTTTTGTTCCCCTTTGTTTGGGTCTATAAATTCTTCTTCTTTAAACGCAAGAAAGTCCTTTTTAATTGCAGGACTGTCAACAAGTGCCACAAAAGAAACCTCAGCATCATTATTCTCATCTTGATTTATAATTAAATCGTAAATAGGCAATTTCATATTTATAATATATAATTTAAAAATAGTTGTTTAGTTTATCCTAGCAGCCCTATTCAATCTTTGTGACCTTTCTTGGTTACTGCTTACATCAGTCTCTAATACGTATGCTCTTGAACTTGCTACTCCTATTTGATTAATAGATTGAGTAGATAAAGTAGTTGTTTGCGCTTGTGGTGTTATTGGTGCAGTTGAACTTGATAAAGATGGGGCTGACATTGAACCACCTCCACCACTTGAACTTGCTGCTCCTGGTATTTTAGTAGCCATAATATTCTTGACTGCTTTAAAACCTGTAACAGAAGCAGCCAATACTGCCGGAATAGCTGCAGGAAATCCTAACTTAACACCTGCGGAAATACCTAAGTAAGTATTAATTAATGCCCCTGCTACTGCAACCGCTTTACCTGCTGCACTTTCTTTACCCAATACATCACTAACAATATTTAAAGTGTCAACTGTAGCTTTAATTTTTGCATCTTGTGCTATTTGAGTATCCCTTGCATCTTCATCTGCATATTTCTTTTTTAGTGCTGCAGTTTGTTCTTCTGTCATTCTAGTTTTTTCTAAAATGGCATTCGCTGCGTTTGCACTTATTTGTACCCTTGATTGAGCGGCTGCTGCTTCAAAAGTATCTGTTTCAATCTTTGTTTTTTCTAATCCTTTTAACCTATCTACATAGGCATTATCTTTTGCTTGTTTATCTATTGCATTAACTGACAACTGATAACCTGCTGCATCATTTTGTAGTTTTTTAATTGCTTTTTGATTTGCCTCTGCTGCATCATCTGCTTTCTTTTGTATTTCTTCAGGGTTAAATACTAATTTAGAAATATAGTCAGTTGCATTATCTGCTAACTGGTCATTAATCTTAAAGTCAATTTTAACTCCTGGTATTTTATTTAATAACTCAATAAGTTTATTAATAGCCTTTGAAGAATATTCAAATAATAACTTTTGTGGGAGAAATACTAAATCTAATAAACCTTTAAGTAATTGTTGGTTTCTTGTAGCTGCATCAACTTGCGCTTTTGTAGTAATTTTATCTTGTAAAATAGTAGCTTCAGTTGCTTTAATAACTGCAGTTACTTGATTCTTCTTCATCATCAAGATTTCCCTTTCACTCTTTCCCTGTAGCTTTAATACGTTATCTTGGCTACCTATTTCATTTAGCTTTTCTTTCTCTGCTGCTAAATTGTCTTGTGATGCTTTTGTAAGTTTCTTTTGTTCTTCTGTTACTCCGCTAACTGCTCCTTTAATGTCATCCCAATAGGCAACAACCGTTCCTAATGCAATAACTAACAAACCTATACCAGTTGCACCGATTGCCCCTTTAATCGCTTGGAATGCCCTTACTGCTCCATCCTTTAATAAACCAAAGGCATCTCTTGCTTCATACAATCCGGATATACCTTGTTGCAAAGCCATTGCACTTTGAACTTTTAACAAAGTCTTTTCTAAATCTTTATTCTCATCGCCGAATAAACCCATTGCTCCTTGCAAAGCACTAAATCCTGCAGTAGCACCTTGTAATGCACCGCCTAAAGCAACAAACTTTTTATCAGGGTTGAATGTATCTGCTAATGCTTTTGCATCTCCAATAGCATCTTTAAGACCGGCTACTTTCTTTGCTGCATTAACTGCCTCAACAGATGCTTCTCCGAATTGTGCAGTCATACTGAACAACTCATTATTCGCTTCTCTTAATTGTTTTTTAAAACTGCCTACCGATGCCTCTGCTTGTTTAGAATCGGTAGTTATGGTTAACGCAACTGTTTTATCTGCCATCTTAATATTCTTTGTTTATTACTCTTAAAAATTCCGCTTTTGTTGTTTCATTCGCTTCTGGTGTGTAGTCTGTTAATTTAATTAATCTATATAATCCACCATCTATATACTTAAAGGATGCAAAACTTAAATTAAATATATCCGTATCGGTTAGCTTAACAAAGCATTCTAATAACCTGCTATTCTTATCTGTTATTTCAGCCATATAAGGACTGTAATAAATGTTAAATTGATTTTGATTTAATAATCCACCTGCTAATGAATAAAATAATTCTCTAGTTGCTCCAAAATTTAAATCATTACCAACTGTAACAGGACTGTTAAAATGCCCTGCATAACCATAAACGGTTAATGTAGTTAAAGTAGTTGCACCCTCTTTTAAATCCCAACTTGAAACACCTGTTATTTTTCTTGCTTGTAATATTCTGATATTACTATCAATTCTTTCCTCTAAGTTGTTTGTGAACTTATAAATAGTACTATAAACTTTATCCTCATCCGTTATACTTACTAATACAGTTGGAGAAAATATAATCTCTACGCTTTCCGTTTCTTTTGAGAATTCATATTCACTATCAAATATTCTGCTTCCATATCCTTCGTTGTATCTCTTTCTATATAACTCATTCCAATAATCACTATCGTCTTTATATTTAAAAGAATAGTAACGACTATTTAATTCAGACATCGGCTTTATTTTTATAGGCTTAGCCCTATCTATCTTTTGACTCCAGTCTTCTACCGTACCATCATAATAACTTGTATATGGCTTAATAATTAAATGCTTTTCTTCAAACCTATTTTCATCTACATAAAGATTAAATAACTTTAATATAGAAGCAAAGAAATCCTTTTGTAAAATGTTTGGTGGAATACAATCGTTTAAAGAAACGGTATCTCCTAAGTTTACATTTAATGTAATTGGAATATCTGAACTAATGCTTACCGTACCTGCTTGATTAATTAAACTATCATAGCACATCCCTGTATCAGCTGCACTTGCTTGTACCTCAAAATAATCTCCTGTAACAACTGGCTCATCAACTAAATTCACAATATAAAAGTCATTAACTGTTCCTGAAAATGGAGGAATAAATTTTGTCGATGATGGTATTAAAACTCCATTTTTATATGTATCAATATAAATGCCATTATTTACTGGTGTGTTAGTTGTAGATGCAGTAAATGTTATGTCAACTTTAAAGGTTGCATTTGTTGGGTCAAGTCCTGTATAAGTAAAAACACTACCTGTAGTTCCACCATTGATAGTCCAGTTTGTTCCGCTAAAGTTTTGCCATTGAATAGGCATTGGTGTAGCTTGGTCAATACAACCAGTAGTTGCTTGAGGTGTACATCCTACTTGTTGCGTTCCCGATTTAGTTAATTTCTTTTTGTTAAAAGGAATAATTAATGTTTTAAATCTATCAACCTCAAAACCATTGCTCCAAGTAATGTCATATGTGTAACCTGCTGCTGCAAATATTTTCTCTAGGTATTGCTTTACAAATAATGCCGGTCTAAATGTTCCATAATCCCAATCGTGCTTATTAGTTGAATATAAACCATAATCAATATGTGGGTAATAATAACCTGCTCCGCCTTGATAGTTATCCCAACTTGCTACAATATTTTGGTAGCTATACGTATGATTGTAAGCACTAAAATCTAATTCCTCAAGTTTCTTTGCTCCTAGCTTCATTGAGAATCCACCCAACTCTCCAATAACACTACACTCATATTCTACATTTTTCCCATCAATAATTATTTCAAGCAATTTAAATACTCCTTTAATAACAGTCATCCTGTCTACCTCAATAGAACATTTAGCAGTTTTACTAGCGTTAAAGTTATATCCTACGTTTGGAGATGAACTATTGGTAAAGTTTGCATTATTAAACTCAAAGATATTACCTAGTAAATTGTTATTGTTAGCAGTCCCTGGCAATATAATAGTCTTACTAAATGCCGTAGTCTTACTATCAATGTTTTTTAAATCACTTACCGAATAGGTTATTTGATTACTCAATCCCTTATCAATATCTAACTCAAAGTTTTCTATGAATATTCTTGTCATTATCTTAGTTGTGAGTATCTAGTTTGATTCATATTAAATGTTAGTTCCAATGGCTTTAATTTATTAAATACATTCTTACTGAATTCATAGTTATTATCTGTTAATGTAACTGGATAAAAATAACCATCTATCTCCATCAATATTTGTGGACTTGTTATAATATCTGCCATCCAAGTATATTCGTCATCCGTTAAGGCATCTGCAGTTAGTTTATAGGTATAGGTTGCCTTATTGCTATAATTAGTAGCACCTTCATAATATCTATTAGATGCGCTTTTGTAGTCAACTGAATTACCGTTAAACCTATAATCTCTTTGCTCGTATGATTTACGTTCTACATTTAAATTCAACTTGCTTACTAAATCAAACCTCAAACTATCCCACATTCCCCAACTATTCATAAAGTGAATATTAATAGGTTCGTATTTAGGATTGCAAACTATGTTAACCCTTATTTTATCAAAGCTATTAAACCAAACTTCATAGTATTTAACACTATCATTAATTGTTATTCCTAAGTTAGTTGATATTGCGCTGCTGCCTATATTCATTTGTACAAAACCATTAGTAACTGCAGTAGTGCTTCCTGATGCAGTAGCTATAAGGTTGTTTGATTCGTTATAAGTAGAGCATTTTAAATTTAAACTTGTATTCGTGTAAAATGGTATATAAAGATTCTCTCCTAGTTTGGTATTAGCATAGTTTGGTCTATTGGTTAACCATTTATTTAATTTAGCTGATATGCCTATTGTTCTACGTTTAAATAAAGGAGCAATATAATTAAATACCTGTGTAGTTGCAGATGCTTGATTTAATGCTGCTATTCCGTTTACTTCATCTCCTACTCTTATTTCATATTGTACACCCATTTCTCCGCTTACATTAGGTTGGTAAACATAAGCAGTTCCCAATGGTTCAAACCAGTTAAACGTTATTGAATTACGTACAGTTGCACCGGCATTAAAATATCCCTTTCCATTAGATGGCTCAGGAAATTGTCTTACTGATAATTTCTTGCTTCCACCTACATAAACCTCAAATATATATTTCATATCTGTTGAAGCCGATGCCGTACTTGTTGCCACGTGCCATAAATCATCCTGTGCAGTTGAACCACTTGGAGGATTTGAATTAATTGTTATGCTCATTTCTTTTTAGGATTTCCTATTTGAATTACTATTGTTTGTGCCATTACTTCGCCTAAATCTTTAATCATTTCTTCTTGTACCTTATCTGTAGCTTCATCAAAAAAGTTAGTTGTTTTAATACCCCATTTCTTAATTAAATAAACTAAAGCCTCAGTTTTTAAATCTAATAAACTAACTTTCTTTTTTTCTTTACCTACTGCGTGAACTGTACTTTTTTCAGTAGCTACTTTTATTTTTGCTTTACCACTTTGAATATATTGTTTAATGCTTTTACGACCTGCATCACTCATTCCATATGTCTTATATTGATATGGACTATTAGGTGCATTCTTAGAACTTTTAACTCCCTTTACACCTTTATTTACAAAGTCATAATAGTTAGCCATATAAATCCTCAAAGTATTCCCATCTTTAGAAACTTCAGGGTCTACACCTTTAAGCATTTTACCACTTGCAACTACTCCTTTATTATTTATGCTTTCAGCGATTGCTTTTACATAAATAGCTGAATATCTTTCAAAGAATGATAATGTAACATCATTTAAATCAATAACCTTATTATCGCCAAACTCTATATCTCCGCTTAACTTACCTTTAGCAATAGCATCAATTTGACTTTTTGTTATGCTCATTCTCTAATTTTAATTTTAAATAAAGCAAATCATTTAAAAAATGTATTACTTTTAAATTCCAAACCGATTCAACAGGTATTCCTTCGAAGTCTGCGACCATCTTGGCATTATAAAGCCATCCAAAATGCTTTGCGAATTCGTCAACATCTCCGTTGCTTGTTCCTTCGCTATCCCCTTCTTTGTCATCTCGTTTATCAAATAAGGCTGGATAACTTGCATTGATACGTTGAATAAAGTGTAAAAAAAAACCGCTGCGTGATATGCAACCTCAAAATCCATTTGCTCTAAATCCGCTGCTAGTTCTTCGTGTTCTACCCATCTACCCCACTTGAATTTAACTGGTGTAACTATTGAAGCCATTATCTTATGTAAGTTCTGAATGATATCAGTACTAAAGGTTGATACCTCTACATAAGTGCTTGATTTACATTTTGTTACATCATAGTTAATTCTATAAAATCGCTTTCCTACCCTTACTATCTTTTTAGGTTTACCCTTTAGTAAATCCTTTTCAAATATTTTAAAATGGTTATGTACTGCACCACATAAAATATTAAATTTCCTCATTGACATTTTTTCTACTTGTTCAGGTGTTTTGCCTGTAACAATTCCTACCATTTTAATTGACTTGTCTAAGTCCATATCCTCAGAAGTAGCCACATAGTACAACTCTTGAAATTGCTTAATTGTCATAATCTATTATATAAGTTTTTGTAAAATGTAATTAAATGAAGTGGTATTGACCGCTTCCTCTGTTCTCAATCCGGCATTTATTAGCTAAAGCCAAAGCATTTACACAGTCATCGTGGAATCCTGCAGGTGCTGAATACCTTACCCCTGTTGAAGTAAACAAATATTCAAATATTTCTAATTCGTCTTTGATTGCACCTTCAGGGAATCCTATTTCTTTTTTATGAATTGATGAAGCAAGACTTTCCATAAGTTGCTGCTTACTGGTTGATGTGTACTTAAAACCTGTCATATCATTAAAGTACTTTTGTAAGTCCTCAACTATTGCATCGCCTACTCCTGTACTATCAATAAAAATATGTTTATGCTTTCGTATCTGTTTAATAGTTTCTTTAGTTTGTAGCCAATCCTTTTGAAATCTATCAAAGTGGCAAACCTTACCATCGCTATCTAGTCCTATAATAACTGTCCAGTCAAATGACTTAGCCAAATCTATACCATAATACATTGCTTCATTTGAACTTAAATAGCAAGTACATTTTGTAATGTGTTCAGCACCAAATGGATTAGCTGCATTCTCCATAGGGTTAGCCATATACTCCTGCTCAAATACTGAACTGGGTAATTGCGCTTTTGCATCGTTAATCTCTGAAGTTTTTATGTACGGATTGTCGTATGTAGTAAATTTAAAACTCTCCCAATCTCTTTGCCCACCTTTCATATAAAGGGAATAAAAATAATTCTTTCCTCTAGGTGTAGATAAGAATAATGCTCTGCCTTGATAATCTGTTAAGGTAGGTCTAATTGAATTTAGCCATCCATCTTGTAAGTCTGATATAAAACTAGCTTCATCTATAACTACTAAATGAAATTTACGACCTCTTAAGTTATCTAGCCTTTCGCCGGTAAAGAATTCTACAGTTCCCATATTGGGAAAGTGTATCGTTAAATCGCTTTTGTTATTTTCAAAAGGTACGCATTGGATAAGTTTCTCAAAGAATGTTTTAGCTAGTTTATAGGTAGGTGTAATATAGGCAACCTTCATACCTAAAATGGCATTGCTTATAATCTCAACTTGTGATAGTTCTGATTTACCAAATCTCCTTCCGCACATAACAACTCTAAACCTTGCATTTGATTCAAGTATTTTAATTTGATTTTTATGCGCTTCTGGTAACTCTAAAATCATAATATAGTTTTGCCCTTAACAAATACTACTTCTATTTTACTATCCTGTGTAACTGCAGTAGTTTCTTTTGGTTTACCATATACCCTTGATAGTAAAGTATCTACGGAATACAAAGAACCCTTAGCCATTGATTTAATTAAGGCATTAGCCAAAGTCTTTTCAAGTATTGTGCTTTCTTTGTTATCCCATACCGCTTTAAGTTCTTCAACTGTCATTGCCATTAATACCTGAATGCAATCCATTACTTGAGCATTCTTATATCCGTATGGTGCAAGTTCTGTGATATACTTTCTAGGTCTGCCGTTACGATTCCCTTTCCAGGCTGCACCTTTCTCATATCTATTTAAATATCCTCCGTGTGGTTGTTTTTCTAAAGACATAATTTAAATAATTTACTCCAAGATGTAGGGTTAAATAAATGCCTGTCTAATTCATAACCCATCTTTTTAAACATTGCTATCCATTCGGCTTGTTGCTTTACGTTTATATGCCCCCATTGTTCATCATAGTCCGTTTTCTCACTCGTTGAACTAAATAGTACATAAGTAGGTTTAACGGTCTTAAATAGGCTTAGAATCTCTTTATCGGTCATATGCTCAGCTACTTCAATGAATGCCATTAAATCGGTTGTAATAGGCTTATCAATTAAATTAAGATGTGGCGCATTCTCTTTGATATAAACCTTATGCTCATCCCATATTTCATAAACAAAGGTTTCATACCCCTCATTGTGAAAGGCATCGGAATAAACTCCAGTACCTGCACCGAAGTCCATTACTGTTTTAATTGGTAAGTCTGTAAATTGTTTAGCAGTTACACTTGCTAAGTTCTTAAAACTAGGATTAGCAAAACTAATACCCCACTCCAATTCTTTCTCTAGGAATTCTTTAGTTGTTATCATACCATCTATATATTAGGTTTAAAAAATCAATTACGCAAACATTACAATTATTGTTATAATGATAATAAGCATCCTTTACTCTACGATATTCATTTAGTAGTTCTACCTGTACATCGTGATGAAAGTTTACTATTTCTCCAGTCCTATGATAGAAGTCGTAGTAATGTCTGTGCTTATCAAATATTTCATTTTTATCAACTAATAATGCTTTTGTAGGCATCGTATCGTTGTTGATTAATTTCTTTGAAGTTGTACCTTTTGGTCGCCCACGCATATAGTTCATTGCCTAAATTTTCCCTTAGGCTTGGGTTGTTAGTTAATAAATTAATATACCTGAACCAGTCCTTTTGATTGTTTACCCATAATACAGGTGCATCTACATCCATATTATAAGGTGCTACGTTTGAACAAATGACCGGCAATCTTTTTGCTGCTGCTTCTAATATTTTTAAATTGCTTTTGCAAGCGTGCCATTCTGAATCTTCTAAAGGTATCAATACAATATCGGCATAGTTATACATATCCATATACTGAGTAGGACTAGCTGAATGTAATTTTATTGATGGCAAATTACCAGTAAACATAGAAAACATTTTATCCCATATTGACTTAGTATAAGCATCGCTATCATTATATCCACCCATTACCATTTGAATATCCTTTCTACCTTGTAACCTTTTTAACGGTTCTTTTAATATCTTAATATCGTTATCGTGGCTAATGCTCCCACACCAAAACAATCTTACTTTATCAGACTTAACTTTAGTATCGTTAAACTGATTCAATCCATAGGGTAAGGCATTAGGCATTACAATTACATTATCATTAAATTGCTTTACTTTATTCAATAAATTAGAATTAGTAACCGTAACCAAATCAGCCTGCATTAAATTCCTTTCAATCCTTTCAGCTATATCCTGGTAAGTATTATAATAAAGATGGTTAAGTGGTAGTTGCCAATGGTCATCAATATCCATAACTACTTGACATCCAAGTAATTCCTTAGTTTTGTTCCAATTTATATCGTATTGGCATATCCTATTATAGAGTAATAAATCCCAATCATCAGTCTTATCTTCTGTTATATAATTGGTTACATAGCCCTTTATGTCATTCATAAAAGCAAGTGGTAACATTACTCTGTGATATCCGCATCCTGATTCTTTATGTGTTACTCCTATTATGTTCATTTACTGCTTTTGTATGTTTTAGTAGTCAAGGCAGGATTCGAACCTGCAATGCAACCTTGTACTATAAGTACCCTCCGACCATAGTTGCTACGGTATACTTGCGTTTACCAATTCCGCCACCTGACTATTTTATTTTAATTGATATAAACCCTGCTCCGAATATTATTGCTATTAATTCTACTGTATGTATTGGTAAAAAGGTAAATAATAAAGCACTCCATACTGTTAAACATTGAATGCAGTCAAAGGGTTTTAATCTTTTTACTAAAGGTATTTTGAATATGCGCTTTAGTATGATATGCCCATTAAATACATTAATGAAATAATAAGCAAATGTAAATGCTGCTATTGGTATAATAAACATCTTAATTCTTTTTTTACTTTGTTAGTAATATTACAAACGTGATTAACTGGTATTCCGTAATACTCTGCTACTTTTCTATTGCTGCCTAGTTCTACGTATTTATTAAATATTCTTATTTCGTGGTCTGTTTCTATGTCTATGTTATTTTTTGTGAGCGCTTTTGCTGCCTCAACTGCTAAACTCTCAGGAATCGTAGGTAAATCTAATTGACTATTAAAATACTCAACTGCCTTTAATAAATCACTTTTTTTATATTTATAATAGAATTCACTTGTCTTAGAAGTAGCCATAAACCAACATATCTTGATTGCATACCTTAATAAGTTATTAGAGGCGAATAGGGCTGATATCTTATCACAAGGCTGAAGTAGTAAGCTAACTGCTATTTCTTGTCTTAAATCGTCTTGTATTGATTCAGGCTTTGTCTTGCTTATCGCTTTTATAAGGTCAGGATGGTTGTATATCTCTAGTACTATATCATTACATTTGTTCATCTAACCATTTTTGCGTTTCATCAATACCATTTCTTTTAATGGTTAATGTTGGGTCAAGTTTAAGCATTCTAGTTACTATCACTTGGCAATACTTAGGGTCAAGTTCAATACCGTAACATTTGCGATTAAGTTGATTAGCAGCTACCATTGTTGAACCGCTACCAAGAAATACATCTAAAACTAATCCTTTATCTGGGCAACTTGATTTAATTGCTCTTTCACATAATGAAATTGGTTTAGGTGTTGCGTGTCCTCCTTCATCTCCTTGTCGCAAATGCCTTTCAAACTTCCAAACATTATTAAAATTATCGTGTATATTATTAAAATATGCTCGTGTTGAATAATATTCCTTTTTAAGTTCTTCGTATTCCTTTTTAAGTTCTTCGTATTCCTTTTTAAGTTCTTCGTATTCCTTTTTAAAAGCATCTATGTTTTTAGTTTTACTATATTCTTTTAATGCTACATAATTTTCTTTTGTTGGAAAATTCCATTGTGATTTACTCCACCAATGGTTTACAGTTCTTCCATCTTTGTAACCTAAAGCGGTTGCAATTTTGCCATCGGATTCATTTAGTTTTTTTATTTCTTGTTCTAAATATACTCTTATTGTTTCCCATTTATCAAAATAATTATCTGCATTATTATTAAATCCTTGCACTCCCATCATAGCAAATAAACATTTTTCATCTGCTATTGCATAACTCCTGGTATTATCTGAATTTTGACCTTGTCCGTGTCCTTTATCCCAAGTAATTAAATTTCTAAATGTTGCTTTTTGTTCTGCAATATATGGCTTTAATATCTCACTATAAATATCCATAAGTGGTTCATCAATACCCCAACAATACCAACTTCCGTTTTCTTTAAGATGCAAAAATTGTAAGCCAATCCATTCTCTATTAAAATTTAATAAATCACTATAATTAAGATTATCATTTAATACTCCTTGCTTTTCTTTCTTCATTCCATATGGTGGGTCATTGTGTGCCATATCAGCCTTCTGACCATTCATTAATTTTGCTACTGAATCGCTATCAGTTGAATCTCCGCATAATAATCTATGCTCTCCAATCTCAAATAAATCTCCTAATACAATATCAGTTTCAATTCCACCATCCGGCACATCAAAGTCATCTTCTTCTGCTTCTATTTCTTTATAATCAAATACAGGTAAATCCATTCCCCATCCTTCTAACTGCTCCATATCCCATTCGTTTGCAATGTCATCCCAAGACCATTCGCCATATCCTAAATTATCTTTAATAATAAATTCATTTTGTTTTTGTTCAGACCAGTCAACTACTTCAACATTAACTTCCTTATATCCGCATTCAATCATAGCTTTATAACGCATATTACCACCCAATATAACCATATCTTTATTTACTACAATAGGTCGTACTGATTCCATTTCAGGGAAATCCTTAATAGACTTTACAAGTTTTTTAAACTTTTCATCCTTTATTAATCTTGGATTCTTTGGGTTGCTTTTTACTTTATCTACCTTAACTTTTATCATTGATTAATTTATTTAAAATATATATTTTCAATATTAACATACTCATCTGTAATAATTTCTAATCCCTTATATTTAATATTCCCATTTTTATAACTTTTATAAGGAATCAATTTTAAATGTATAGGGTTAATATAAAGTTTTTTTATTCCTTTATTTAAATCTTTAGCCTTTTTTATAAATTTATTAATTATTAAAATATCAACTTTTATCATTAATTAATTTCTTTATATAAAATATTGAATCAAGTAATTCCTCGTATAAATGATTTAGCAATTCTTCTTTATTTAAATTAGCATCATCTAGTGTGGTTCCGTAGGTCTTAATCCCTTTGTCGATGCGCTTTTGTAAGTCTGCATTTATATCGTCTAATAATTTCATATTTTATTTTTCTTTAAAAAGTTCAAATGTATTTCAGTCATTTCTTCAACTGTCCATCTATTTTTAAAATCATAGTCATAATGACAAGTTCGACAAATTCCGACAATGTTAGTTATTAAATCTTGCTCATCCTTTCTTTTACTGCCAAATTTAGATTGTGCTACTATATGCGCAATGTCAACCGCTTTACTACCGCATACCTCACAAGGAACAAAATCTTCTATACCATATCCAAAATACTTAAAATACTCTTTGGTATATTTTTTCATTAAAACGGGAGGTCACTTTTTGTATTTATATTAATTGGGTTAGTTTCTACCTTTGCTTTTGGTTCAAAGTCATTCAAAGTTATCTTTACATTTTTACCATATTGGTCAGATTCTGCATAAATACTGATATTAACTTTAACATATTTCTTTCCATTGTATTCGTATGAATGCTCTAGTGCATCTGTAATACATAGGCTTGAACTTAGGAAAGTTTCGTTAATCTTTTTACCGCTTCCTAATCTGATGGGTTGTTTTTTTTCGTTGCTCATTTTTATTGGTTTAAATATTCGTTTATTATTTTAATCGTGTGTCCAAATCCTTGCCCAAACTCTGCTTTGTAACCCTTGCCTCTTAACTTCATCATCATTACTTCTTGCTCTTGATGGTGTTCATTCTTTCTCATTGTGCCATCCTTTTTAAATACTACATTATTAATTGTTTTTAATTCTATGAATAGTCCGGCATAGTTTCCTTTTGGTTCAGCTATAAATAAATCGGGATAAGCATTTGAATACTGCAATGCTTTGTGTCGCTTTGCCATTCCTATACTCATTCTCATTCCTGAACTAAAGTCAGTCCTGAATATAACGTATGGGTAGATTTTACGTATGTAGTCGCAAACTAACCTGTGTAAGTCTTTCTCTAACATAAAATAAAATTAAAATAAAGTTATTCACATTAATAAAAAAGTTATCAATACTATGTTTGTTTAGTACTCCATATCTTTTCTCCATCCTTACCCCAGTAGTGGTCGCATTTACCATCTTTCAAAGGTAATTCCATAAAGTAACTCTGATATAGTTCATCTGCTTTTGCAGTAAACCTGTAGCAATTTTCTTTGTAAGGACAATTAATTAAACCCTTTTGTCCTTCGCATTTTGCAATGTCTGCCATAGTTTTTTATTTATATGTTTTTAGAACTTTATTCCTAATTTGCGCCTATTTATATTCTTTTGCATCTAATTTTTATGTCACTTAAAGTGTCGCATAATGCACTTTTTGGTACAATAAGTTGTATTATGCACTTTTGTATGTTCAATAATGCAAGATATTGCACTTTCTAATGTGTCTTATAAGTCACTCATATTGCTATAATTGTGACATTAATGACTTATTACTCATTCATATTTGTTTTTTTATTAATCAATATTTAGAAAAATTCATGCAAATAGTAAAGCTACACCTTGTCTTTTTGTATATTTTGTCAAGCTATTGGTTTACTTTTTTCATTATTCTTATACCCACAGTATAAATTTGTAACAAATAAAGTTTAATAATGTTACAATATGCGCAGTATAACTTCTTAATTTGGCACTATTTTAATACCGACTTCGTCATAAAATATTGCTTATGTCGGAAATATTCCGAATTATTATCATTACTTTTACATTATTTAAAATAAATTAATTTGATTTATATTTTGATTTTTAACTATATTTTTTGCAGTATTATAAATTGTTAATCCTGCTTCATAATCAACAAGGTTTCTACCAATCTTTAATAAACTTTGTTCTCCTTTATAGCTTGTTAAATCAATTTTATGAAATAAACAAAGTCTATTTAATTCATCTATTCCTGCACCTATTTGTATTCTTCTATCTCCTAAATCTAAAGGCAAATTAAAATTAGTCCAATATAAATGTCTGCCTCTTTTTTTTGCCGGAATTAATGGTTCATAAAATGGTATGACATTTTCAACTACATATTTACCAGTTTTATAATAATGTTGTAAAAACAATATTTCTTCATATAATTTCATATCTGGATAAATAGCTTCAGTAGTTGTATCGTAATTTGAACTATTCCAATATCTTGCTCTTGAATGACTTGGGCAAGGTGGACTAGTCCATATAAAATCAAATTCTTTAAAATGGTCAAGTAAATATTGGTGTGCATCTGCAACAATTACTTTATCATTAGGGAATCTTTCTTGATACATTCTAGCAAGTTCCTGGTCAAGTTCTACTGCAGTAACTTCGCAATTATCCCATAATAAACGATTGCCTCCAAGACAAGCATATAAATTTAATACTCTCATAATAATTCTTTAAATTCCATTCTTTCTCCTATAAATTGGAATGGTATGTTTTTTAAACTTCCGTGTCTGTTTTTAGCTATTTTAACTATACATTTACCTTCTGCATTATGTGTCATACCATCAACTTCTATTTCTCTTATTCCGTAGGTCTCAGGTCTCATTAAAAAGATAACTGAATCAGCATCTTGTTCTATGCCACCGCTTTCTCTAAGGTCTGAAAGTTGTGGCATCTTATCGTTACGACTTTCAACTGCTCTACTTAATTGACTTAATGCAAGTACTGGTATATTTAATTCCTTTGCTATTATTTTACATCCTCGACTAATTTCTGCTATCTCACTTTCTCTGTTACCCTTTCTGTCTACTCCGCTCATAAGTTGCAGATAATCAATACATAAGAACTCGATTTGATATTTTCTTTTTAATATTGCTGCCTTGCTTCTTAGGTCTCTAATATTTAAACTTGGTGTGTCATCAATGTATAATTTTGCTTTTTGTAACCTATCCTCTGAAGCCATTAACATAAACTTATGTGCTTCTGTAAGTTTATTAGTCCTTAGTAAATGATGTGCAATACCTGAATCCAAACTTATTAACCTGTTAACTAATTGTTCCCCACTCATTTCTAAACTAAATATTCCTACTGGCTTGTCTTGTTTTAAAACATTTAGGATTGCATTTAACATAAAAGCAGTCTTACCTTGTGCAGGTCTTGCTGCTAAGATTACTAAATCAGGATTAACCCATCCACTAATATATCTATTTAAACTCTGCCATCCTGTATCTATTCCTATTTGACCGTTCTCAATTACTGCATCCCTTTCTTTAGCTAGGCTCATAATATAGTGCGCCATCCCTTTCTCACTATTCTTATAAATACTTTCTTGAGCATTTAAAATCTTAGTTGAAGCATTATTTAAATGGTTCTCAATCTCGCCTACATAAGAATCATTAATTAATTCCTGACCTATTGTAATTCCTTTCCTTTGAAGATAACATTGCTGCAGGATTAATATCCAATCATTCATTGAACTGCTGCCGGTTACATTATTAGTTAACTTTACAATCTCATAAGCACCGCCAACCAAATCCATTTCTTTTTTATTTGTCAAGTAATTTGATACAGTTACTATATCAATAGCACTCATTTTATCATACAATCCCTGTATCGCTTTAAATATTAGTTGATTTTTAGTTTGATAAAAGAATTCACTTGTAATTTTTCCTATATATGTATGAACTGAATTTTGTTCAATTAATAGTACCCCTAAAATCCTATCTTCGACATCTTTATTATTTGGTGGTTGTTTAGCCATTTTAAGCCTGTTTTTTAATGATTTAATGCCTTCCTTATAGATTCCCTTAAAATTTAATTATAATCTAAATTTACTACCTTAAAATGCTTTTAAATGCTATTAATAGTATTCTATGGATTAAAAATGTATTAAAGAACTATTTTTGTTAAAAAATCCCCTTTATTTATTTCTTTACTTTCTTTCTTTGCATAAGCCTCCCCATTAGGGAGGGTAATAGCCCCCCCATTTTTCCAACGTAAAGCTGCTCCAATTTTACCTTTATCGCTTAGTTTTTTTCTTAATCCTAAATGGTCATTTAACCTCCTAGAAAAGAAACCATCTTCGGCTATTGTAAATAGATTAAATTGCTCAATAACTGCCTTTACTTTTACTTCGCTTGTCTGCATCTGCATTGCTAATACTGGAGTAATATTTAAGGGTAAAATCCCACCTGCCTGTGCTAAGTTCTCAACTAAAAACCAATAAATACCATAACCCTCCATACCTAACTGCTGCCTTAAAAATAAGATTTTAACATCATTTGCCGAATTATAATCGTGGCTAAAGTAATAAGATTTATTCATTTATTTTTATTTTACGTTTGTTATCCTCAAATGTTATTTCTATTAGCCCTGTATCTTTTAATTCGTTTATCCAGTTGTTAACTGTCATAGTTGATACTTCAAAAGCATCTGCATAATAGGCATTTGATTTATTTAACCTTTTTGTATGCTCAAGGTAAATATAAAAAATCTTTGCTGAATTATTTATTCTGTATTCTAAAATATCTTTTTTAATGTTAATCATAAGTTAAATTTAAGGGGAGGCAATTAACCTCCCCAAGTTAATTAATTAATTTCTGTGTAAATTTTTCTTGCTTCTCTTTTGTTTAATACGTAAAATTCTCCGTACTTAATAGTCCTTCCAAATTTATTGGTATGTTTAATAAAATCGCATATGATATTTACTCCCATTTTTCGCAGATTAGTTATCCTGGCAGTTGGGTTTAAAATACCGTTCATTACAAGGTTTAAACTTGTTTGTCTTTTTTCAGTTAGAAGCAAATTTAATACCTCTGCATTCTGATTTGTTGGTGTTGTCATTTTTTATGGTTTAAAGTGGTTTACAAGGTGTATGATACTAGAATGATGCATTTTTAATTTTCTTCCAATATCCGTTAAAATAAATCCATTTTCTCTAGCTGCTTTTGAAAATTCTACCCTACGCTTAACAGTTTCATATTTACGATTGTTCTCTGTTAATTGTTCGTAAGTTATATTATTTTCTTTTAAGTAATTAATTGTCCAATAGTCTAAGTCGTTTTTACCTTTAACAAATACCTTTTTTTCTTTCTCAATTACCTTTACTTTTACTCTCTCTAAAGGGTATCGTTCAAATAATAAAGCAATTTTTTCTAAATCATAATTACTGCAACTTGTATAAATTTGGATGTATTTTAAAATTGTCTTTAGATTATCTGTCATTCGTTAATTGATTATAAAGATTATTCATATATTCTCCTGCTTGATTAATTTTAGATAAAAGTAATTGCATATCTTCAATATTAGCCTCAATTCTAAAAATAAACATTTTTAAATTATCTGCAATCTCAGGGCAATAAGAAACAAAATCACAAAACTCACTTTCAGTTATCATCATATCGCTTTGACATTGCCAATAGTACTGTTTATAGTTTTTCTTAAAATACTCCTGACCTTCAATTAAGCCATTGTTAATGTGATTCGTATAATTGTAAGGACATTTAACCTGGATGATTCCACCACCTTCTATTAAGCCATCAGGTGTGCCACCGTACAATCCATTAATCATTTCTATATAACCGCCTGACTTTACAGTTGTGCCTGTCTTACCTTCGTAAAATTTAATAGCTTCGTTCTCTAATTCTAATCCGTGATTAGTTGCGTTACTTGTAAATTCACGTTGCACTCCTGTAAGCCTTTCAGCTAGTTTAGAAGTTAAATACTCCTTAGTGGTTGCTGATAAATTGCCGGCTTCTGACTTTAATTTAGGTTCAGTCATTAGATTGTAGATGGTTGAACTTGTGATTTTACCCATCCTTTGAGTAAACCATTCTGTGCTATATTGTTCTATCATTATTTCATTGCTTTTATGGTTAGTAAATCTTTGTCTCTTAAAACTAAGTGCGCTTTTGCTTTTTCGAATACATCCCTTTCGCCTTCGTTATACCTAGCTACTAAAGAAATCATTTGGTGGTCAGTCATAAAAGGTTTTTCTTCTTTAAGGTAATTATTAGTTGCATCCGCATCTTTAGCATCATCAATAAGGAATAAACCATTAAGGGCATACTTTCTTGCATAGCTAGATGATGCACCAAATGATTGTCCTAAATCCATACCTTTACGATTTGGTTCTATGCCGGCACAAGCAGTAGTATAATAGTTTTCTATACCATCGGTAAATACTATTCTACTTTCGCAGTAAATAATTCCGCCTGCTTCCTTAATTGAATCGCTAATAATTAGCTTACAATTATACTTAAAAAGTAAAGGTTTAACAGCCTCGAGTATATCCTCGCAGCTTCTGTACTTGTACTTACCAAACGCATTCGTTTGATTCTTAGGTGCTTTTAGTTCGTTTTGAATTTTGATTAAATTACTCATATTAGATTGATTAAATAGTTACAAGATTGGGTTAATTTAGTTTTAAATTCTTCTTTAGAAACTTCCTGATAATCTTTATCTAAAGTTAACTTAGCTATATGTTCAGGAAATCTGCCAATTAATATATCTCTGCCACCCCAGTTAGATATACATAAATCATCTTTTAAAATAGCAAAATAAGAGTCTTGAATTACACCATTGTTTAATTTAAAGTATAATGGAAGGTTAACTTCTATTTCTTCTGTTGATTCGATTTTAAATTTCATAATTAAAAGTTTAAAAGGTTATCGGCTAATAATGCGCCTATAATAAGGATTGAGATTAGGATTGCGTCTTTAATTTCTTGGTGTGTCATAGTTTTGTTTTATTAATGAATAAATGTAATTAATCCAGTTGTTAAAATCACTTGGAGGATTTGGTGGTTGTACTGTTTTCATTTAAATTAGAATAAATTGTTAAACAAAATTGTGGATAGCTAAAGTTCTTTTCAACTTTAGTAATTTTACTAAATTCTTTTTGAAGCAAGGTTTCATTTGCGCCCATAAAGTTATATACACTTTCGAGCAATTTTAATTCAGATGGTTTCATTTGTTTTTAGTTTTAATTGTTATTTGATAAATCAAAGATAAAAAGAATATTCCATACTACCAAATAAATTTTAAAGTATTTTTTAAATTAATTTATATTATATATATATAATAATTATAATAACTATTGATTTTATTGGGTTTCAAGCATAAAAAAACCCACCCTAAAAAGGGCAGGTTTAAACCAAAACTAAAAAACAAACTATCTTTTTGTGCGCTCGTATTCAATTAGCTTATCAGCAAACATATCTACGAATAACTCATTATACTTTAATTTTTCTAAGTTCATAGCATTTAATATATGGTGTATTAATTCGTGATAGAATATCTGTTCCTTACTTCTTTTATTTACTTTCTTACCGCCATACTCATCACATAGCGTTATAATGTTTAAAGTAAAGTCAGCCTCTCCCATACATTTATTGTCTTTGCAATAATCATTGTCAATTATTACTTCAATGGTCTTACCATTTAATTTAAATTTTTCAGGTATTAATATTGAGCCGTTCATCCTTTATAAATTATTCCGTTATAATAACATTCCCCATTT
>Ga0208133_1000087_pt1 | contig 34666 bp, 39 predicted proteins | sample ColrivemetaGS535_FD_187595 | JGI IMG/M metagenome (GOLD analysis project Ga0208133, IMG submission 187595) | Estuarine microbial communities from the Columbia River estuary, USA - metaG S.535 (SPAdes) (version 2) | ecosystem: Environmental > Aquatic > Marine > Intertidal zone > Estuary | place... | reverse complement strand
AGGTGCTGGTACAGGTGCTGGTACAGGTACATAACCATAATGGGAACCATCTGGGAACTTGCATACATTGTCTTGACAAAATTCACCATCGTGTAAAATATCGTTTGTATCACATGGAGTACCGTTTGGAATACCAATACACCCTGTATTTTGTAATGGAAAAGTATCTGTTAAACCAAGTACAATAGGTTTACATACACCAGTTAGACAAATAGAATGAGCAACTGCACCAATTACAGAACAATCTGTTCCATCTGGTTGATTTTTAAGAGTACACGTATTACCTAAACAACTATATCTTTGACACGCTTTTACATTAGATACTACAGGTGAAAGAGACAATTGTGAATTACAACTTCCAGCATAACAATAACCTAGAAGTGAAGGTGTTGTTTTAGTAACACAACTGACATAATCACGTGGTAAACTACAAGTACCGCGTTTAGGATCGCATTTTGTACAACTAGGACATTTCAATGGACAAGTTTGAGATAACACAATATTAATGAATGAAAAGAATACAATAAATGATTTGAACATTTTACTTTTTACTTTTTACATATAAATATTTCTTAACTTTAAATAATAATAAATTTGTTATTTTTATTATTATTATTTTTGTTATTATTATTTTTGTTATTTTTATTATTATTTTTTTGAAAAAACTTTTGATTGTTGGATTCTAACGTGTTTTGAACTATAACACGAAATGTTTCGTTTACCTTTACTACTCGTTTGTTTAGTTTTGAATAAAATATCCTCGTATTTTTCGTAGATTTCGTAATTATCCATTTGTATTTTTAAAATATAATATTAATTTCAATTTTTTATACTGTAGGGCACCATTGTGATTGCCAAGGATTTTTTGCTCCATTCATATATACAATATCAGATGGTGTAGGATAGAAAATTCTATACAAATTTTTACTCAAAGTTTGAGTTGCATACGCTGGTGTCATACTTCTAACTAATCCACTTGGTTTTGCATTTGTTTCTCCAAGCATAGGATCAGCATATTTATAATTATTATAAACAAGATTGTAAAGTCTATTGATAATGAATGGTTGATTTGATGTTGGATTTTTGGTTGTTGTAGCTGAATCAACCATACTCATTGCTCTCATCATATCATTGTCTTCGTGAATGAGATTATGACAATGAAACATATAATCTCCTTTGTGAGGTCCAAATCTAGCAATTGCATATACTACTTCACTTGGACCTAAATAAAATACATCTTTTGGTGACAAAATTTCATATGATTTCAAATTCATTGGTTGCTCTACTCCAAGAACTTCTTTTGTTCTTCTGATTAGGAAAAAGTCAACAAGATGAATATGAATAGGATGAAACCAACCACCTCCAGTTTTAAATTTCCACAATTCCCACGTGTTTTGACCTACATCAGCCGCTGCAATTTTTGCTGTATCCCAAGTTTCACCGTTTATAGTCCAATGTCCATTTGTTCTTCCAAAAACAAATAGTCTATGATAAGAATCGGAAGTTGCCATATTTGCAGCAGTATTTAAATCTGCTGTACTAAGAACATTAAAAATAGGTTTTAATGGATCCGGTGTCGTTTGAGTATATATAAATGCTGGAGGTGTTACTTCTGTTGTAGTTGTTCCAAAAACACCTTTTGCAATAAGATGTGAATTACAAAAGTAAGGTACATCTTTCATCTGATTTGGATCAAAATCATTCCAAAAGTAAACCTGTTTACCTGCATATCCTGCAAAATTACATACAATTTCATATCTTTCTGCAACTCCTATTAAAAGACCTTCTACTGGAAAAGGAATATGTGTCCTTCTAAAACCACCATCTGTAGCAATAATTCTACAAATTCTTTGTGAAATATCATTCAAACGACTGTCTTTAATTTTCAATAGGTAAGGTCTACTTACTGCCGCATTTAAAAATCTAAAACGTAACCATTTTGGTTCCATATTCATAGTCGGAAAAGGAATTCCTGACACCAAATTAATATCACCATACAAATTATCTTCGTGAACACCAAAATGATCAACTGCTAATTGACATTTGTTATCAATCAATTTGTCTGATAAAATCATTTCGTATTCCTGAATGTTTTCTAAATTCCAAGGTTCTCCACATCCACCGTGTTTAACTTTAGCACTAGATATATATAATCCAGCCAATCCAAAATAAGCATTGTCAGCTGTAATATGTAACGCGTGATCGTGGTACCAACCTGTACCAGGCCTGTTATTAGGATAAATGTAATCTTTAACTTCGCCAAAACAAGTTTCATCTTCAGCCCACCCATCAAATGGAGCAAGACTCGCAGACCCATGAAAATGAACACTTATAGGACGCCCGATTCTATTGTTTACAGGTAAACACGGATTGTAACTCCCCTTAAAATAACCAGTATTTGTATTAATTAGATTTTTAAATCTAACAAGACTTTCGTGTCCAGCTGGAACTATAATAGTAGGTCCAGGTATAGCTCCATTATATGACATAAACCAAGTTCCTGGAAATGGTACACAACTTGGTATAATATTATCAAAAGGTCTTTTCTGAGTTGAAAAAATTGAAATATCATATGAAAACAAACAATGACCATCTGTTCTACACACTTTGTCTTTTGAAACTGCTCTTGGTGGATTCATAAATGTATCAACAAATGGTGTAATCTTAAAAGGACTACTTGGAAATCCCCCAACTGAAACTGGTACACCATCGATTTTTGGACAAATTATATTAGGATCTCCAAATGGTGATACCGGTACTTGAGCAAACGTTTTGACAAATAACAATGAAAAAACCAAATTTCCCATATTGTGCATTTTTAAATATTGTGAGTAAATTAATTATTATATTCGAACTTAAAGATAATATTCAATTTTTTTTAATTGATATCCAATCTATAATGATATTACCTATTAAATTACTTGATTTAACAGTCGGATTATCTTTGTGGAATGTTTCAAAAACAATATTTGGTAAACATAATTACAAAATTATAAATGGTACAAGTGTAAATGACAAAATTATAAATGACACAAGTGTAAATGGTACAAGTGTAAATGGTACAAGTGTAAATGACACAAGTGTAAATGACACAAGTGTAAATGGTACAAGTGACACAAGTGTATTAAAAGTATATTATCCACAAGGTAGTTCGTCTCCTAGTAAAAACCCAGTTGGTGGTTTAGGATTTTATGCAACACCAAGTGAAATAACTAATGCGACTGATGTAACTTTGAATTATTCTGTAAAATTTGATAAAACATTTGATCCAGTAATAGGTGGTAAATTACCAGGATTATTTATTAATGATAATGGTAATTTATTTGGTGGATCTGGTGGTAAACATACAAATAATACAAGTTGTAGAGTTGCTTGGAGATCTAATTTTATTGCAGAAGCGTACGTTTATTTACCAAAATACATTCAACAAAATACAAGTTATTACGATAATACTATAAAAAATGCAGTTTTTGGTGATTCTGTTTGGAGAGGCGAGTTTCAATTTGATAATAAAAATTGGAATAATGTAACATTAAGAATACGACTAAATACTTTTACAAATACCGTACCAAAAATGGATGGTATTTTAGAATTAACAATAAATGATGTAAAACGTGGTTTATATGATATTATTTGGACTACTCAACCTAATAGTAAAGTAGAAACCTTAATTTTTGAAACATTTTTTGGTGGAAGCTCACCAAAAGCAGTAACTCCAAATGATACATGGAGTTATTTCAAAAATGTATCTGTTGTAAAAAATTCTTAAATGAATAAAAAGTAAATGACAATCTTTCTTTTTATATTTGTAAAAACAATATAAAATGAATAAAGTGTTGTAAAAAAGTGTTTTTTAAAAATGATTTTATTAACTAAATGACTAAAAGTGTTTTTGAAAAATGATTTTATTAACTAAATGAATAAAAGTAAATGACTAAAAGTAAATGACTATTTTTTAATTTATGATACGACAATATCTGTCATTTCAGTTGTATTAGTTTGTGTCCAAGAGTCACAACCAATATTTAACAACATTATTGAAAAGATAACAATGTTTGATAGTAAAATGAAGACTTTGTTGAGTAAATAAGATAAGAACAAGCTAAACCATTGAGTACGTAAATGTTTGTTGAATAGACAATAGACAAAGAAGAAAACTGTAGGGTAGATCAAGACAACCAAATAAGGAACCAAGTCAAGGATAGCAGTTGAGTGGAATTGAGAGGCTAACAAGTAGATAAAGTAAGCAGTATTAAACAATCTAAAGTAGACAAGTGTTAATCGTAAGTAATCAATCAAGGAAAATACTCTTAAAATAAGATTGATATTTGGAGCAACAATGTTGATCATTGTGTTGAAATAAGTGTTTTGAGACCATCTACGACGTTGAGATGTATATTGATGAATAGATTGTGGTGTAGCTGTATAAGCATTGCAACGTGTATCCATAACAATTTTTGCATCAGAATTAGTATATAAAAGACTACCAGTATATCTTCTATCTGTTCCAACATATTGTACACTGGAAACAATTAAGTCATCTTTATCAGGAATTTGTGAATATAAATTTTGTGCATCAATAGTCTTTGAATTTAGTCGGAACATTGAAATACAACCAGGTAAACATAAAACTTGTCCAAATAAGTCTTCAGTTGTACGACGTGTGAATTGTCCATATAAGTATTGAAAGTTTTGTAAATTATTCCAAAACCAATTACCGGATGATTTGTCAGCATTGACAATACCGCAACTTGCCATAGCATTACGTTTGTTAATAGAATCAAGTAAGCAAGTAATAGTGTGAGAGTCAATTATTGTATCTGCATCAGTTGCAAACATATAATCAAATTCATTCATTCCAAAAACAGAAAGTAAATCTAATAAAATTTCTTGTTTAAAGTATGTTGTAAAAGTGTTAGTGTGATGTGATGATTTGTTAAAAATGCTGTTTGTTAAAATAATACTATCCTTTTTACCAAAGTTTTGATCTTTTTCAATTAATACAATGTGTTTATCATTTCTAGTTCCATAAAACAACTTAACAGACACGTTTTGACCTTTCCAATTTTTGTAATACAAATCAGTCTTAGAAATGACAATTTTGTCAAAAATGTCCTTTGAATTACTATTTCCATCAGATACAATGCAAGTAAGAAGGTAATTTGGTGTAACATTACTATTCAAAATAGAATCAACGGTTTTTGCCAATTGTTCAAAGGTTTCTTTGTAAACTGGTACAAATGCAACAATACGTTTAATTTCATCAGACAAGTTATTTTTTGGAACACTTAGATCTGTAAACAAATGCTTATAAAACATATTGAATGCAAAAATGATACTGCTAAGTAGATCTTTTGATTTTAGTACCAAAATAACGTAAACAATAACCTGCAAGTCCTGAACATAATAAACCAATGTACACATAGCCGCGTTTAAAGAAACAACAAACAAAATGTAGAACCATTTTTTCACATAGAAAACAGTATCATCAGTAAAAAATGTCATATTTTTATAACGCCCAACTGACAATAAGAATAATGTCACAATAGCAAAAATAGAAAGTCCGATTGAGATAGCTGAAATTTCGTTTGAATTCATTTAGTGAATAAGTTATTTTTTCAACTTACTATTTTATTATTCAATTTTTTCTTATTTTGGTTTTCTTTAAATAGTTTTTTACATTTAAAGAAAATGTATTTAAAAATGTATTTAAAATTGAATAATAAAATAGTAATTTAAGAAATAACACAAATATGGGTTGTGATTATTATATAATTAAAAGATTAAAAATAGAACATTCTGATGGTGTAGATATAATTGAATTAGATAGACAAAGATGTTATTTCTCTGAATATGAAAATAATTCTAATTATGATAGTGATGATTCTAATTATGATAGTGAATCTATGTATGAGCATTATTTAAAGGTTACATTTGTACCACGAGTACTTTACGAACATGATAATTGGAAGAATGAAACGATTAAAAAAAAATATATAGATATGGTTTATGAAAAATTAAAAAAATATAACAATGCATTTGGTAATATACACGAGATTATTAAAGAAGAAGTTAGGTATTTTAGATAATTCACATCAATTTTCTAACATTTTTATTATATACAATAATAAAAAAATTATATAAGAATACTTGTTTTTGTTGTGTGTTGTGTTTATTTTATAGTTGTTTTGTGTTTATTTTGTAGTTGTTTTGTGTTTATTTTGTAGTTGTTATTATGATTATTTTGTAGTTGTTATTATGATTATTAAAATATATGTACACGTCCTCCCATTTTTTCATAACAAGACAAAACAAAATCTTGTTTGCATTCAGGTTTTATATTAATGATAACAAGGTCAAATTGACCTAGGGTTTCTAGATTAAACTTATTATCAGATAAAAATTTGACATCACGTTTCATATAATTATTTTGAACAATAGGATCATATACAGTAGTATCCATATTAAGGTCTATTAAACTTTTATAAAAATCATATCCTGGTGAATTGGTAAGCAAACTTTCACCCCGTTTGAATCCAATACCCATTACTAAAATTTTATTAGGATTGTATTTTTCAACAATTTCTTGTGCTTTGTTACTTGGACGTTTTTCCATTAACTGTGTAGAATGTTTTAAAACAGGTAAATCTCCTGAACGGAACAAGTAATAAGGATTAACAGGAATACAATGTCCACCTACACCTAACCCTGGATAAAATGGCATAAACCCAAATGGTTTAGTTGATGAAGCATTAATCATCTCGTGACTATTAATCCCAATCTTTTCACACATATCAGATATTTCATTTACATAAGCTATATTTACCATTCTAAAACAATTTTCATATAGCTTACACATTTCTGCACATTCGCACGAACTTACTGGTACAACACGATCAAATACTTTACTATAAATTTCTAAACATTTTTTCAAACTCTCTTCATTTAATCCTGATACAACCTTTGGAATCTCTTGCATAGGAGGTTCTGTTCTACCAGGATCAACTCTTTCTGGTGAAAATCCAACATAAATACCACGTTCCAAAAAGTCTGAGAAATATTCACGTGTAGCTCCTACGTAAACTGAACTTTCTACCATAACTAAAGATCCTGGACGTACTATGTCTTTAATTGAATTTTTTACTGATTGTATATATGACATATCAATATCATTGTTTTTAACTAATGTTGGAACTGAAATTAAGAAAACATTGCAATCTTGTAAATTTTCATATGTTGTTTGGAAATAAAGATCCTTGTACTTGTTTTTTAATAAGAAAATACGTTTAGGTGACAAATCAACACCAACAACTCGGTATTCTCTACTAAAATTCGATAGTAAATGTTCACCAACATATCCAACTCCGATAATACAAACTTTATTTAACATTAATATAAAACCTTAAATAAATTAAATCAATTTTTTTTATTTTATTTTTTTTTATTTTATTTTTTTTTATTTTATGCTCCAGTACTTCCAAATCCACCAGAACCACGTGCTGTATTACGGTGTTCCGTAACAATTTCCATATTAACTGGTGAGAGATCACCGTTAACTAATTGGACATAACGTTGTCCTCTAGTAATATAAAAAGGTTCAGATGATGTATTATACAAAGGTGTTTTAATATTTCCCAAAAATCCCCCATCAATTAATCCTACTGAATTTTTCATAATTAATGGTGTTTTTGAGATACTTGATCTAGGCATTAATAGATAACTATGATATTTATAAAAGTTACCACGTAACCAATGCCAAATACAAAGATCAACTGATCTGCTTTGACATTGTACACCCATATCTACCAAAACAGTTTGACCTGGCAAAATAGTTTCATCTTTTACAACAAATAAATCTAATCCTGCATCTCCTTTATGATATGTATTGTGGTTTTCATACAAATCTTTGTTAGAATCATCAACAATTTTCACTAAAAACTTTTTACACATTTTTAATAAGTATTATTATTATTTTTAAATTAGCGAGTATGTTTTCAATTTTTATTTTCTATATTATATATAAGGTTATAATATGTCAAGACCACTCATTACACTTGCAGTTATTAATACATTTACAACTGCCGTATTTACCTATATTTACAACTACTACATCCAAACAAAGACAATACAAAACCAAAAATTAGAAGTATTAGTTTCAAAAATTAACGACTTGGAACGTTCAATTGTTTATATTCAACAATCAATAGAAGACCTAGAAGAAAATTTAAACAGTAAAAATAATAAAGTCATAGAAAGTAATTTTGCTCTTAGTAGTAAATTAGATGATTTTATCAACTATTCTTACGATGTATACGATGAATAATTTTTTAACAAAGAATAATTTTTAACAAAAAATAATTATTTAACAAAGAATAATTATTTTAAAAAACATAAAATAAAGTATAACTATATGGATACAACAATCCAAAATCTAAGACAATATCGTGTTGTTTTACAACCACCATTCTTTAATAACGTCGGATATGGTATTGCCTTGTTTGATTTAATTTCAACATTTTTAATAGCACGGATTATAGAACCATTCCTATTACCTTATCTAAAATTAACCAGAACAGCCTATTATTTATTATTAATACCATTTGGTATTGTAGTTCATTCTTTAATAAATCAACCTACATTTTTAGGAAAACAACTATTCAATAAATCAATAAATTTATATAAAATTATTATAGTAATCATCATTTATAAATTGTATCTAGAATTTAACCCTTAAATTCTTTCTAAATAAACCACATAAAATTCTTATTAAATGTAATAAGAATTTTTTTAAGATAATTTATAGATTATTAGTCTTCACGATGAAGATAGACAAGTAAATTATTAGTCTTCTTTGGATTTCCTACCATATGATTTTTGGTAGCATCACTTATCATCTTATTTTTAACTTCCTGCATATTTAATGATGGAAATTGGTCCAAATAATGATTAAGCACACCTACTAAATTTGGACATGCCATACTTGTTCCACTATAAACTGCTGTCTTACCATCAGGAATCGTACTTTGAATATCTACTCCAGGTGAATACAAATCAGCACATGTTCCATAATTTGAAAAATATGCACGATTATCATACTTGTCAGATGCCATAATAGTTAAAATACCACGAGCACTAGCTGGACTAGTTTGACAAGCATCAGAATCTTCATTACCAGCAGCAACAACAACATACATCGAATTACTCTTTACAAGAGCTTCAATTGCTCTATTAATCGCACGAGAAAATCCACCTCCGAGTGACATACTAATAACACTCTTTACGTTAGGGTTACTTTTAAGCTGTTCTTGATGACGCTTATGTACAAACTCTAAACCACTCAGAATTCCAGAATAACTACCAGACCCCTCGCAGTTTAATACCTTTACTGCAAATAACTTTGCATCTTTACAAACACCATAACTCTTGCTTCCAACTAATCCTGCACAATGAGTACCATGACTATTACAATCAGTATTCTTATTGTCTCCTGCAAAGTTGGCCAACCAAGTTGCACGTCCCTCAAATTCTGGATGCTTCACATCAATACCAGTATCGACAATATATGTATGAATATCAACATCTTTATTTTTATGACAACTTCCAGATTCATTGTACTCAAAAATATTGTCAAGAGGTAACTCACGCTTAACAACACGGTCTAAATGCCATGGCAAACTTGATTTCATTTCAAATTCATGTTCGCCTGGCTTTTGAACATAAAACACATTTTGCTCGCCAACAATAGGCTTAGGTAACGTAAATGTTTGATCTTCTTCAATATCAAAAAATTGTGATAATGTTGCTCTATATTTAACCAAATTTTCATGTGATGTTATATAAAATGGTAAGTATTCTGATTCTGTAAATTCAGCAAACACTTTTAATCCGTGTTCTCCTGAAATTTTATGAACCTCAAAGTTACCAAAATATTCTTGCTTTTGTGTTAAAATATAATTTTTTGCAGAAACAAATCCAAGTGAGAAAATTGATGTAAATAACATTTAATACACGTTATATACATTTATTTTTAAATAGCTTTTTTATAATAAATAAATATAAATAAACAGTTAATTAATTAAATAGTTAAATAATTAAAGGTTAAACAGTTATAAAAGGGTATTGAACTATATGGTAAAAATGCTAAAATTAATAATTTTTAAGAAATTTGTTTTACATTATCAATCCATCCCCAGGCAATAACACTAATTCTACCTAATTTTTGGTGATTTTTATCTTGTAAAATCCCGTGTCTCCAAATACAATTAGTATCATTTGTAAAAGAATAAATTGTACCATCTGGTTGTGGCATACTAATAACTGTTTTTGTTTTAGCATGTTCAAAAGCCGCATCTTTAGTAACACCAAAGGATACAGCTACTGTAAAGTTTTGAGTTAATGCTCTATCTGGATTAATGGCAGATGAATCTTTGTGAAATGGTTTAAAATGGTCTGGGTCACGATACCAATTAAGTCTTGTTGCTTTAATATCCATTTTAAAGACCTCCTTTAATCTTGAAATTACCATATTAAATGTTGGACAATTTTCTTTCCACTTACGATGATCATCAGCAATTAAATGTGTGCCTTCAATTTTATCATTTCCATGCCACATTTTTAATAACTGTTCTTCTGGAATCCCACAATTTTCAATTTCAGATGATAATTTATTATAAATTTCATATTTATCAAAGTCATCAAAAAGTTTAGGAGAAAGTAATACATCTCTACTAGTTAATTCGGGAATTGGTTCATTATAATTACAAGTTGAACGTAAATCTAAAACAACGCGTAAATCTACTGGTTTTGTCATTGGTTCAAAACATTCGGTATTACGTTTTCTTGGAGGTCTTTTTTGTTTATCAACTTCTTTATTATATTTATGAGATTTTTTACATTCATCAACAAATTTACTAGAAACGTTTGTTTTACCCAAATCATAAGAAATCCTCACATCTACTGGCTTTGTCATTGGATCAAAACATTCTGTATTTTTCACGTGCTTCTTTTTATTGTTTTTAAGATTTTTTCGCAATTCTTTATCGTATTTGTCTTTGTTCTTGTTGTTTTTTTGTTTTACTTTTTTATCAATTTCACCGCCTTCTTTATTACTCCCGTTTTCAACAGAATTCTTGTCATTTGAATTCTTGTCATTTGAATTCTTGTCATTTGAATTCTTGTCATTTGAATTCGTAAAAACGTGTGATTTATTGCAGTCGGATTCTCGTTTGCAAGAACCAAATTTCCAAAAGTAAAAACAAATATTATTATCGTGAATAAATTTACAATTTGTTCTTTGACAATTGTTGTACATGAAATTTTTACAAATAATTGTTGGTGTAGTTGTTGAAGTTAGTGTAGTCATTAGATAAAAGTATATATAATCGATACTTTTATGTTTAAATTCAATTTTAATCAAATAAGGGGTCGTAAATTCCTAGTTCAGGATTAAAGTAATTATATAATCGTAATGTTTTATTAACTACAAAATCCAAAATATGAAGAATCAGAAAAATAATTGTTGTTACTAAAAGTAATGAAACTAAATACATCAAAGTATAGAATTCGGGGTTTACTTTATCGAATGATATTTTCAAACCAATATTAGGAGAGTCATCTTCTTGTATACTATGTATATTAATCATTTACATTAATATATAAGCATTTTAAATCATTTTTTTATTAAAACTTTTTTACCCACCAATAATAAGAATGTTTACTGATATACAAAATCTGTTTTTAAAACAACACGGGTCATTTGCAAGATGGTTGCAATTTGAAACAATTGCTGTTTTTGTAATAGTTCTCGTAGTGTTAACGCAAGCTTTTGAAAAAAATTACGGGTTTGTAATAATACTACTAGTATTTGCATTTTATGTAACTAATACATATGTGTCTGTAAAAAATGATAAAATAAACGATTTCAATAGTATAACAATGGTTAAATTACAAAAATTACAAAGTAAAATGTATGATCATATTAATTATAAAGCTAATCTTTCTAAAACTTCCGGTCAAACAATGTCAAAATCAGAATTAAATAAATTATATAAACGAAATGAATTAGATTCAATGTATATAGATGCAAATTTAATACATTTCTTGTTTTCTATCATACAATTATACGATTATAATCCAGATTTATATTTTTCATTATTAAAAGGTACCAACAACATATTACGCATTCAAAAAGAAATAGACACGTTTTATGAAGCAAATCAGAAATATCCACAAAACATAACCGAACTATTACAAATTGCATTGGATTTACGAACAAATACAGTAAACAACCTTCACGATTTTATTTATACAATACCAAAAACCTCGCAAATGTATTCTTATATAGGGGATTCAACTGAACGTTACGCTACATTAATATCCCGTATAACAGATACTATATATCAAAGTTATAAAAACAATATTGATCAAACAGGTATAAACACTACTACTAAATTCGTATCGTATAATACCACAAAAGCATTTGATCCAGAAAAAAACCACACTGTTATACCAGGTAAGAAAAATCCAAGTAATATTCCATTTTATATATAATCAGGTTCTAATTTATGTATCAACAAAACTAGGATTGTTATTTAAATGATATGATACAATATTTGAATTGTTATATGATTTGTATTCTTGTATAAAACGCGTTAAAATATCTTTGTTTACATAATTTTTTATAAGATCATCTAAATAAGCTATATCGGTTAGATTACGTTCTAATAACAATTTTAGGGAAGTATACAATGTAAAAAAATCCCAATATTCAAAAAAAATACTTGTTATTTTTTTATCCATTTCTCCAATAAAAGAAGATCTTTGATATTTTGGTGAGTTACTTGATTTATCTAACAAAAAAGAATTACTATAATCAATTACATAAAAATGCCCCTTACGTATAAACAAATTAGGATTTATAAAAACGTTATGTACATGAAGATTTCCGTGTAAAAAATTATAATCTCTAAATTTACTAACAAACCCAAATAACTCGTTCAATAAAAATTTAATATGTGGATTTTTACCTCGAATATATTCGTATAATGAAATTTTATCACTTGTTTCGTAATATAAATTATTTTCTTTAAAATTCATTAATGGAGCTATTCTTTTATCAAGTAAATACAAGTATACAACTGATTCCCATTCTAAAACAGCAAAGTTGCTACATCTTTTTATAATATTTTTTTTATCACATTTTTCATAATAACAATTTTGAAAATTCAATTGTGTTAAAAAATTACACTCACTATCTCTTTTTTTAGATATTTTTTTAGATATTAAGCGAAAAATATTATCACCTACATCTTCATCTTCTTGTATGTTTTTTCTATACCATTTAGCGATCATTTTTAAATTTGACAAATGTATGAATATTATTAAATTTTTTATATATTTAATAAATTTTTGTATACATTTATTAAATTAACGTTAACGTATTCTTGTATTATGTAACCAGTGCTCTCCATTTGAATGTTAAAGAAGAAAATCCAGAATAATTTGGTGTAGTGTATTGTATTTGTCCATAATCTGTTATACTGAATTCTATACCAGTATCATCACCTACATATGTTTTTATAATTTCCCATGAAGCTTGTTTATTAATACCTCTAATATGGAAATTGACATATAAGTTTATTGTTGTTACAACCTTTGCTGTTATATAACAATCAAAACCCCAAACATTACTATCAAATATGAGTCCTGTAATATTTGTAAATGTATTTTGATTGTTTGCAGCTGTAAATGTTCTTATTGAAAACATATCATAAGGACTTGGGGTCATATTACTTCCATTTACATACAAATTTGTACCAACGTGTAGAGTTTTACCAATACCAACACCACCTAATGTAGTGATAGTTCCTCCTGATGTAACTGATTCTGCATCCTTTGTATTACAAATACTAATACCACCAGACATTATCAATGCACCAGATGACACACTCGTAGAAACATTTGTTGATACACTTGTTGCCGAAGAATAACATATAGGAATATGGTCGGTAAAAATAACACTTGATTGATTAGGGCTTTGTACAGTACTACCAAATTCAAAACGATCATTTGTCTCATTGTAAATAATTCCTACATATGGTTTGTTATATATATTAACTATATCTCCAACTGATGGATTTTGATTAAACCAAGGGGATGATAATGTAGCAATTCTTGTTGTTCCATCATAAGCCGTTATTTTTCTAACTTGATTATTACTAAATCCTGATAGAATTTTTATCCACCATCCAACATAATAATCATTTATAACACTAGCACCTGCTGTTAATTTTAATTGTGTTGCTGTCATACCTGATTGATCAAGTAATGTATATGTTTGTGGTGGATAAACGTCTGTAACAACATCTCCTAAACCTGTGTTATTGTCAGATTGATATCTATTAATAATAAATCCAGAATCACTAGAACCAGTAGGACCAGAGTTTAATAAAAATACATTATCTTTTAATGATGTATTTGTCGTATCTACAGTTGTTGTTTGACCATTTACTGTCAAATTTCCAACTATTACTGTATTTCCTAACACATTCAAATTACCAGATAGTCCCATACCACCAGATACAATTAATCCTCCACTATCAACACTTTCACTTTGTGTAGTAGATAATAATCTTACATTACCTCCAATATATACATCCTTAATTATACTAGCCCCACCTGCTATAGTTAAACCACCTCCATTTTGTAATGAAGTTGAATTTGACGTTTTTGAAATAGAAACCCCACCCTTAAAAACAACAGATGCTGTATCCTTATCTAAACTAGATATCGTATTATTAAACACTATATTACCATTTGCATTTGTTATTTCAAATGATTTTTCAATTGAATTTCCTAATGAATCATAACGTGTAACTGAAAAGTTTTGTGTAGAACTCCATCTATCAATAGAAAAACGTTTTATATTAAATGAATCGTAAAAGTTTATGATGTTATTATCTTCTGTATAATAATTTGTAACCCCTCTAGTTAATGTAATAACTCCACCTATATATACATCTTTACCTATACTAGCACCACCTGGTGTTAAAATACTTCCTCCATTTGAAATATTAGAAGAGTTTGTATCAGATTGTAGTGTTAAACCACCCAAACTAACTAATGTACCAGTAGACAAGTTTACAGCATCGTCAGTTGCTGTTAAAGTCAAATATGCATACGTACTCGAGCTACTTCCACTACCATTAATTGATCCACCTACGTATAAATCACCTGAAAAAGCACCACCGCCAGCAACTGTTAATCCACCTCCGTTTAAAACTCCTACAGCATTTTGACCACTTTTTATAGATAATCCACCATTTACTACAACGGATGCTTCTAATGAAGAAGTTGATGGTGTTTCATCTAAAAATTCTGCAATACCTCCAATTACCATATTTTTCTCAATTGCAACTCCTCCTGCTACAGTTAAAGCACCTCCTCTTGTTAATGATTCAGCTTGTTTTGTACATGATATACTAATACCAGCTTGTACGACAAAACTTGCAGTTGTTGAATTAATACTGTTTACAGAACTAGTAAATAAAACACGATCATTTGTATGAACTGTTCCATTTATATCTAATTTATAAACTGGGTCTAATTTATTTATACCAACATTACCAGAAGTCTGTAAAACTAATTGAGAAACATTATTCTCTACATACATATCAATTGGTTTGAATTGTCCAGAACCATTTGCAACTGATTTTATAACATATTTTGAAATATCACCATTTGTCCCAATTGTTAAATTTTGATTGTTTACCGTTGTATCATTTCCCAAACTATATACACAAATTTCTGCATTATGTTCTGAACCATTTATAGATGAATGTCCAATTAATTGTAAATGAGGATAATGATCTGGGGAACTAGTTAATACCAAACTAGAATATGTATTATCAACTATATTTGAAGATAATTTTATCACACTTGTTTTTCCTAATAATACATTTTGACCTATATAAACATCTTTTTCTACACTAGCACCACCAGCTACAGTTAAACTCCCACCTTCTGTAAAACTTGATGAATTTTGAGTTGCATTAATACTTAATCCACCTTTTTGTAAAATTAAAGTTCCTGTACTTGAATTAACTGAAGGTGTTGTCGATGATAATACAACATTTCCATCTGTTCTTGCAACTATTTGATTTGCTATTCCAGATGATATAATAATATGATGAGAGACACCTGTTCCAGACTTGTTGCTAGAAATAATGTAATCAGTAGTATTCCATCCTAATCTAAGATATTCACTATTAGTAACATCCCCGTTTAATCCACTAGCAAAAATACAAACATCATTTGCTTCAGATGATTGACCAGTTGCTGTAAAAAAATTAATATTTGATGATGTTGTACCTGATTGAAATGACAACCCATTATTAGTTAAACCACCACCCTTTATAATATATGATTGATTTTCTGCTGCCAAAACAATGTCTCTATTACCACAAATACGAAATACTTCATCACTTGTAGACCCAGATTGTCCAGCATAGAAAATGTGGTTTCCAGATGTCGTATTAACCTGATATACTATTGATCCAGAGCTTACTGATCCTAACCCACTGAATTGATGAGATTGAGTTAAATCGTAGTTTTGTGACCATAAAACCAACTTGTTCTTTTTATCATTGGCAACAACTATACCTACAGAGTCACCTGCAAAAGTTTTCTTAGCAATACCTAACCCTCCTAATGTAGTAAATGAACCACCAGCAGTTTGACTAGAAGAATCAGATGTTGTTCTTATACTCATACCACCATCAATTCTTAAACTGCCATTTGAACTATTAATTGAATGACTCGTATTTGATATATGTATGTATTGTAAAAATTCTGTATTGTCAGAATGAACAGATAACATTTTTAAAGATGTTTGTGTATTAACAATATCAACATTACCAGTATCAGTTTGTAAAACAATGTCGTCAGAATTATCTATAATTAAATCTGTATTGTCAACATTTATTGATGCTGCACCTGTTGCTGAATTTGCTAATAAAATTTGATCTTGACCTGTATATCTTACAATTAAAGCACTTGTATTAGAGTTTGATTCTCCAACTGTTAATCGTTTTGCTATTTGTACATTTTTACCTATTGCTAAACCACCAGCTACAGTTAAGGCACCTCCTTTTGAACCAGTTTCAGAATCTGTTGTACAAGAAATACTAACTCCGCCATTAATATGAAGTGCACCGGAACTAGAGTTTGTACTATTAGCCGTCATATTAAAATTTATACCTGTATCTGATAATTCAAACCGTTTATTTACCCCATCTGGTGCCATAAACATATTTTTATTAGAAATTGTATCAACGAATAATCTATCATTTGTTAATCCACTAATTGAAAAAACTCCATTGGAACTATCAAGTGTAAGATCTTTACCAACATAAACATTTCTCATAACACCTACACCACCGGCAACAGTTAAAGCACCACCTGATGTAGAACTAGTTGAATTATATGTTGTATTTATACTAGTACCACCATTTACAACTAAGGCTCCATTTAAAACACTTGTACTTGCCGTAGTACTAGTAATATTAACATCTCCCTTTTGTATAACCAGTGGAGATTGTGAAGGTTCAACTGTTATTTTTTTTAAACGTATATCTGACATTCTTATTCTTATTATCTATTAAAAAGATATTTTATTTTATAAACAAACAAAGATTTTTACACTAACAATATATTTCGTAAAACAGGGGAAAAAAAAATAATAATAGATATTAAATATGTTTGACAGACCTATCTTATTGTATAGCGAATACTGTATACACTCTACTAATTTTATTAATACACTAATGAAACATCAAGAATTATATGAAGATTTTATTAGAATTAGTATAGATGTTGATACGAATACACGACAAAGACCAAAAATTTTTTATGATATCCAAAACGAATTAAATACTAAAATTATAGAAGTCCCAACTGTTATAACACCTGGACCTGAATATGTTTTGGCTGGATCTGATGCATTTGATTGGTTGGAATTTCGAATGAATAAACTAAAGGAAACATCTAAAGATATAGAAGGTTTCAATAGTATGGAAATGGGATCATTTTCTGACTCTTATTCGACTTATGGTTCATCCGATTTATATGATGCTAAAGAACAAACATTTAAATTCATTGGTAAGGAGGATAGTAAAATAGAAACACCCCCTGAAACTTCATCTAGTATTTCAAAAGATGATTATTCTAGAAAACAACAAGAAAGAGAAACATTTGATAATGTAAATTCCAAATCTGATAATAGAGGAGGTATGGGTGGTAGAAATAATATGGGCGGTGGAGGTATGGGTGGTGGAGGTATGGGTGGTGGAGGTATGGGTGGTGGAGGTATGGGTGGTGGAGGTATGGGTGGTGGTAATATGGGTGGTGGTAATATGGGTAGAAATAATATGGGTGGTGGTAATATGGGTGGAGGTATGGGTGGTAATATGGGTGGTGGTAGAGGTATGGGTGGAGGTAGTGAAAAACAAAAAGATATGGATGATAGATTACAAAAGATGATTGCAGAACGTGAAAATTTTGGTCAAGCTATTCAACGTAAATAAATACAACTCTGTATCATCATTTATTAGTTCTTTTTTTATTTAGTAATTATAATGCAATTGAATACTATTATTATAATTATTCTTATAATCTTGTTTTTTAAAAACATTTTATTTTATAAGGAAGATTTCAAAGTGTCTTTTTACAATGATTCTTATGTACCAAATGATCAATATACTTTATATCAGATGGAAATACAAGAGTTAAATGAAATTTTTGAACAATTTAATACAGAGAACTTTCCGGATTATCGTAATGTATATAGTAAATTACCTGGTTACCTTAAATTTCCATGGCAAAAGCTTGTTAATAAATTAGTAATTACGGTATTAAAAGATGTTTTTTCAAAATCAAAGAAATACCGTAGTTCTAAAATATCAATTGTAAAAGATATGTACAATATTTATTTGTACGATGATACATCTAATAATCGTCATATAGTATTTACAGTAGATGTAAGAAATGAAACGTTAAAGTGGACTAGAAAAATAAAATTTTATGCTATATTAAGTAATTTGTCAAACTTTTTAACAGATACGGGGGATTATATAACAGACATAAATATTGATTTTGAAAAAACATTCTTTGCAAATTTATCAATTCGAACTATATCTTTGGAAGAATCAACTGTTACATTACTAGTAAAAGGTATTGATGACAAAATTGGTAAAGAAGACTATTACAATTATTATATGATATCAAATACGCTACATTTGATGGATCCTTATCTAACAAGTGGTAAATCAATGGCTATAACAGATGATATGAGACGAGATTTTGATTTGGGATTAAAAGAACGTGAACAACGTGAAAAGAAAAAATCTCTTTCTGGATTTTGTTATAATACAACAAATCTTACAGCAAATACAAAAGAAGAATGTGTAGATTCCGGTGGTATATGGGATTATCCTCCAGAAACTTCTTATGAATGTCCATATTATTCAGCTAACGAAAATTATCCAAATTCATTTGGGAATTTAGTAGGAGATAAATGTCAATTACCAAAAAATATGGAAATTATTGGGCATAGAAATTATTCCCTTGATCCTAAATTAGCTCCTTTATGTTATAATTGTAATCCAGATACTAGTATAATGTATGGTGACGGTACATTAGGATTTTGTTGCGAAGATCAAAATGATAAATCAAAATATCCACAATTAATAACACCAGATTACGCATTTGACGGTGATCAAGATGAACGGATAAAATATTTTGATAATCTAACATTAAAGGGTTTAAACGTTAAATAAAAATAAAACAAAAAAAAAAAATATTTTATTATACTATAATAAAACAATGAGACATTCTGCTAAAAAGTACCATTCTCGTAAACGTCACTCTGCTAAACGTCACTCTGTCAAACGTCACTCTGTCAAACGTCACTCTGTCAAACGTAGTTCGCCAAAACGTAGTTCGCCAAAACGATCTGTGAGAAAAACCCGAGTAACTTCTCATTATCGTATGCGTGGTATGGGTGTTTTGTTTAACATGTACGGTGGAGCAACTGAAGCTCTTGAACAAGAACTTGCAGCTATGAAACAAAACGTTGCTAATTTAAATGCTCAGTTATCAGCTGAAAAAAGCGAAGATCGAAAACAGAAAATTCGTGAAGCTATTGCAAAGGCTCAACAAGGTATGAATGCTGCAAAAGAAAAAATGAAACAGCTTTTGCGTGGTGCAGCAGAAACAGCTGGAAAAGCTGCTGCTGCTCTTAGTGCTGGAGCTAAAGTCGCTGGTAAAAAATTGAGTGCTGGATTATCATCACTTGGATCTAAATTAAGCAGTGGATTGTCATCATTGGGATCAGCATTCAAGGGTAAGATCGAAGATTATAAAGATCGTAAGGCAATTGAACGATATTATTCAGAAAAGGCAAAAGAAGCAACTAGTCAAATGAAATCTCAGAAATACGAAGAGGACATGAAACGTCGTCTAAGTAGATCGTCATCAAGTGCTCCTTCTGACACCGCTTCTGATAGTGCTTCTCAATCTGGTGGTTCGTATACAGAATCTTATACTGCTGATACGCAGTCTGGTGGTGATTCTACTAGTTTTCCATTTTAAACAATTAGCTAAATAATTATTTTATTATAGTAATAATAAAACAATGAGACATTCTGCTAAAAAGTATCATTCTCGTAAACGGCACTCTGCTAAACGTAGTTCACCAAAACGTCACTCTGCCAAACGTGTTACCCGAGTAACTTCTCATTATCGTATGCGTGGTATGGGTGTTTTGTTTAATATGTATGGTGGAGCAACTGAAGCTCTTGAACAGGAACTTGCAGCTATGAAACAAAACGTTGCTAATTTAAATGCTCAATTATCAGCTGAAAAAAGCGAAGATCGAAAAAAGAAAATTCGTGAAGCTATTGCAAAGGCTCAACAAGGTATGAATGCTGCAAAAGAAAAAATGAAACAGCTTTTACGTGGTGCAGCAGAAACAGCTGGAAAAGCTGCTGCTGCTCTTAGTGCTGGAGCTAAGGTCGCTGGTAAAAAATTGAGTGCTGGTTTGTCATCACTTGGATCTAAATTAAGCAGTGGATTATCATCGCTGGGATCGGCATTCAAGGGTAAGATCGAAGATTATAAAGATCGCAAGGCAATTGAACGATATTATTCAGAAAAGGCAAAGGAAGCAACTAGTCAAATGAAATCTCAGAAATACGAAGAGGACATGAAACGTCGTCTAAGTAGATCTGATACTGATACTGATAGTCAATCTGGTGGTTCGTATAGTGAAGATGATGAAGACTCTAGTTTATTTACGTTTTCTTAAAAAATATAAAAGTATTTAACAATTTATATATTTTGTTTTTACACTGGAAAATAATCCAGGAAATTCTGATTCAACTCTATAATGAATATGTCTTGATAATTTCTTATTCATTCCAAATTTAGATACATAATAATCAGATGGACAGTTGACTTTAACAGTAACTTCTCCCTTGTTATCAGTTTTTGCAAGACCACTATTGCCATAACCTTTATAGGCTTCTAAGGGGTTATCGAATGTTTTATCAGATTCACTTGACCCCCAATATAAGACTTTTGCATTTGGTTTTAATCCTTGTAATGTTACATCAATTAGTTTTCCAATTGTGTCTCCTTCTTTGATAGGAATTACAGCGGGTCCTAAAAATGGTAGATAATAATCTCTATTAAATATGTGAAGGGTTACACTGTAAATAATCAAAATATTCAAAGCAAAAAGGATGTTTTCATTTGTAGTAATATATGAGATTGGATCGACTTTAAGTAAATATGTTAATGAATAACTTAATGCAGCTAGGGCTAATAATAATTTTGCAAATATAAATAAGTACATTTTATATAATAATAAAAGAAAAAATTATTGTGGTATTATAGATATGTTAGAATCTACTAATCGTAATCAATTTGTTTACAAAGATTATCTACAAGAATTTTTTGATACTTCTTCTAAACCATTCGTAAAGGAAATTGTGTTGATTGTTGCATTATATTGGTTTTATACAACTACACCATTACAAGATTTTATAATTTTTATAAAATACATAACCATTTTAATCTTGATTAGATATGTTTTATCAGTTTTAACACAGATACGTGATAATAATGACAAAAGGTATTTTGTATTAAATGCTAATGTTATAATATTTACGACTATAATATTATGGATGAATCAATCTGGTAGTTTAGTAGATAGTGGTTATTTAGCTACTGTATTAATTACTAGTTATAGTTTACTTGTGATTAGTACTAAAGAACATTATACGTCAGATGTTTTAGTAACGTTATTGGTTACTTATAGTTTGTTTAATAATTCTACTGTTAAATATTATGTTAACGGATTATCATAATTATTTCCTTATAGTAATTTTATAACGTCTTGAGTTGTGTTCTACAAAAGTAGACATAACAGTTATACCAGCATGTAAAGATAAGATATTATCAATCTTGGCGAATTCTCCTTGTACAATATCAATGAAGATTGAATCTTTATCTTGTATTTCAGAATTAGTGATTACCGATGAATCAAATGTAGGACCAAAAATTAGTTCGTGATCGAAATTAAACGTTGACATTTATACTATTACCTAATATAATAATTTTCAGAAAATGACTTTTAATTTTTAGAAAATGACTTTTAATTTTCAGAAAATGACTTTTAATTTTTAGAAAATGACTTTTAATTTTCAGAAAATGACTTTTAATTTTCAGAAAATGACTTTTATATTTGTCTAATACTAATACTAATACTAATACTAATACAAAAATTATTTGTGACGATTTGAACATAAAACACATTTTGGTGAATAAAAATAAACCATAAAACTATCCTTTTATAAATTTTTATTTCTATGCAATATATAAGTATTTTAACAAGTGCGTTTAAAATGAATTTTCTAAATAGAATTGATAAAGATATTACATTACTTTTAGATAATTTACCAGTTGGAATTATAAGATTCAGTGATAAACGTCGTTGTATCTATGCAAACAGATTTATAGTTAATTTGTTTGGTATAGATATATTAACATCATTGGATGATGTTACATCTATATATATACAATCAATTCATAAAGAAGATTGTGAAATAGAAATGCAAACTTGTATGGATTTTATGACAGATTTTAAAGAACGTAATACAACTATAAGAATTTTTAACAAACAATTAAATGAATATAGGTGGATGACAAATAAAAGAACTGTTGTTTATTCTGATGAAGACAATACATATTCTTTCATGTACACTTTACAAGATATAAATGAGAATAAATTGTTAGAAATAAGACTACGAAATGAAACGATTCGAGCTGAACAAGCTTATAATCACAAGTCTATTTTTCTAGCAAACATGTCGCACGAAATACGAACTCCATTAAATGGAATTATAGGTATGCTTACGTTATTAGAGGATACTAAATTAACAAATGATCAACAAGATTATATTTCAATGGTTAAAGAATGTTCGTATAATTTAATGACTATTATAAATGATATTTTAGACTATTCAAAATTAGAAGTTGGTAAAATCACTCTTGATATAAAACCAATGAATCTTTGTGAATGTATAGAAACGACAAATGATATTATTTTATCAAAAATATATGAAAAGTCATTAGAGTATACATATAATATACATTCAAGCATTCCTGAACAAATATATGGTGATCAAAATAGAATTAAGCAAATATTATTAAATTTACTAAGTAACTCTATCAAATTTACAGACCGTGGGAACATATTAATAAATATTGAACAAGTAAAACATGACGAATATGAATTGTTAAAACAAACGTATTCTCAAAGTGTTTTGTGTGAAAAAAATAACATATTCGAAAATTTGATAGAATGTGATAATGTATGTGTTAATAAATTATACATTCGATTTGATATTACCGATACTGGTTGTGGTATAGACCAAAAAGATAAAGTAAAACTTTTCAAATCATTTAGTCAAGTAGATAATCAAATTACCTCAAAAGTTTATCAAGGTACTGGATTAGGATTGGCAATAAGTAAAGAATTGGTAGAATTAATGGGTGGGTTTATATGGTTAGATTGGAGTGAAATCAATAAGGGTTCTAGATTTTCATTTGTCCTACCAACATTAGAGTCTGTTGAAAAACAACAACCACAAAATGAAACATCAGAATCAGTTTTACAAAATGCAAATGTGCTTATAGTAGATGATAATTTGCATAATAGAATCAGTTTAACTGGAATGATCACAAAATGGGGTATGAAACCACATGTATTTAGCAATGGAGAGGAAGCTCTTCACTTTACAAAATTAACAAAATTTGATATTGGTCTTATAGATATTTGTATGCCAAAAATGGATGGTCACCATTTTGCAAGTAAATTACGCGAACAAAAAGAATTTGAAAATTCAGATTTCCCATTAGTCGCTCTAAGTAGCTTAGGTGATAAATTGGTGTCTAAATCTAAATACTTTAAAACACATATTATTAAACCTATTAAAGAATCAAAACTTAAAAAAATATGTATTGACCTATTGCAAAGTAGAGCTCATCAAGAAATTCCAAATTCTAATCATCACGTTCAAAAAACAAACATCCAACTTCCTAGTTTAGATAACTACATTGATCAAAATAATTTATCTGATATAAAATCAAATGTCAGAATTCTATTAGCAGAAGATGTATATATAAACCAAAAAGTAGTAATAAGTTTTTTAAATAAATTAGGGTATGATAATGTTCAAGTTGTTGACAATGGTAAACAATGTTTAGACGTAGCATTAAATAACCAATTTGATATAATTTTACTGGACATCCGAATGCCTGTAATGAATGGAGAAGTAGTGTTGCAAGAATTAAATAAACATTACTCGATATCTCATTCCACTAGACCACATATGGTAGCTGTAACAGCTTATTGTCTAAGAGAAGACAAGGAACGTTATCTAAATATGGGTTTTGATGATTACATACCAAAACCAATAACTTTAAACGAATTAAAAAGATGTTTAGACAAATTTATAGAAACATTACTTTACAATTAAAATGTTACTTATTTATCTTACTTATTTATCTTACTTATTTATCTTACTTATTTATCTTACTTATTTATCTTACTTATTTATCTTACTTATTTATCTTACTTATTTATCTTACTTATTTATCTTACTTATTTATCTTTGATTATCTTTATAAAATAATCAAAATCGTATTCGAACATTGACTTGAATTTACTTACTAGTACAATAATGAAAATGATATCGAGATGTAAAATAAAAAAGTATACAGCATTTATCTTTGCATTCTATACGACAAGGAAATAATTTACTTACCGATTCTTTATATTCTGTAATATTATTACCAGGATCATTTTTTATAACAAGATCGTAATAATCATCTGGAATATTGTCCAAATCACATTCTGACGAGTGTGATCTTAATGATTGTAAAATAGTTTCGTCTCCATTAGATTCTTGGTTTAAACGATTTAAATTTCTTAGTGGTGCATCTATTTTTATAATTATTCCTCCTAAAGACTTTATATGATGTAATTCATTTATAAATCTAACATCTGTGCAGATAAATATATCTACTCCTCTAGATTTATATACAGCAATCCAATTGTCAAAATATTTTATCCAAATATCTTTTCCAAGTAGGTTTCTACCATTTTCAGTTCCTTCCATTTGTAATAAACGCCTTGTCTGATTTGTTTTTGATACATATACATCTTCAAATTTTATATTTTGTTTTGTCATAACATTCACCTTGATTTGATCAGCAAACGAAACTTGTAAAAAGTTTTTTCCATTATTTTTTAATAAAGGAATGATTACATTATTACAAATGTAATCCTTACCGCATCCCATTTTACCAGCTATACCGATAATCATATAATGACTTGTAAAATATAAAATAAATTCATTTATTTTCAAGGCTATCTTCTAAAATATCTATTGTTATATTTATCCCAGATTCAATCTTATTAATAGTTTGTCTTGTGTCATTTGTATACATGTATTTGTCAAGTTGATGAACGAGAATACTCGTACGATCTAATAAAACAGAACTTGTTGTAATATATTTAATCATTTTAACATATTTTTCATGCAATAAAGTATATTTATGATTAGGTACAGATGTTTGTAAAAGTCTTTCGTATTTAATTTTCATATCATTCATACTTTGTATAATTACATTTTCACTATAATCAGTTTTTAAAGTATCGTGCTCTGAAACCAATCTTTCGTATTCTTTTTTCAATTCATCTCTATCTAATTTTAATGCGGAATATTCTACTTGAAGATTATCGTAATCATCCTTAATTTTTTTATAATCGGATTGCATTAATAATTATTATTAATAAATTAAAAACATTTTTTCACCCTTGTCAGTAAAAATATTACCAATAATTTTCTCCGTAATCAATAAAAATTTCACGATGAGGTTTAATTGTCCTTGATGCAATTGCATAAACCTTCCCCTTTTTAATATCAAAATAGGCATTGTTTTTAAATTTAGAATTATGCGCATCATTAATATTTCTAATAATAGTACTTCTAATATCTAAACCATCCCAACATTTTGTTTTACTACTTTGTCCTTCATCGCAAAAAATATAACTCCAACAGTTATCATCCTTGCACCTTTTTTCTAATTTACCCAAACTTACCTTATTCCACGGGTAACTATATACACCAATAACTTCACCAGTTTTAAATCCATATGGTCCAGCATATAATCCATTACCAGCAGCTTTAATATTAGATTTTGAAATGTATAAATTTTCGATAAGCATAGTGTGAAGTTCACAATATTGCGGATATAACCCTAATTTAAGGGCGCATCGTTTTCCAGTGCTTGGGTCTATATAAGTACATCTTGAATGATTATCAGGTTTGGTTTTTGCTAATTTATTAAAATTTTTATTTTCCGGAGATGGAATTTTAGGTTTAGGTGAGCGTTTAAACTTACCTTCCACAAACTTTTTTTCTGGACTTTTAAATAATTTCATTTATAATATAACTAATGAAAAAAAAATACAATTATATTATCAAAAAATCAATTAATACCCTAGTCGAATTATTTTTTTATAATCTTAATATAAGTTATGTACACATTATTAGTAATAATAATCCTTTTATATATGTTTTTTTTTAAACAATTAAATGTTGAAAAATTTGTAAATGCAAACGATCCAAAATTTACATTAGATTACAATGATGACGGATACAATTTAAAATATACAGGTAAAAAAACATTAGATGACAAAAAAGTTCCAGAGTATATGGTTGTATCAGGACTTGACCCTAACAAACAAAAATATTTGCAATTTCTTGGGAATATTAATGATAAATTCAAAGAATATATGCCAAAGACTGGAACTTTTAGAGGTTCTTGTGACGATAAGGTAAATGAAGCAGTACAAAAACGCGTACTTGCTGAAGTATTTGAAAAACAAAATGATGATAAAAGTAAAGGATTCTACAAAAGAGAACAATCTAAAACAGATCCAAGTAAATCATATGATTGTGTAGGTATATCAACTAATCTATGTGAAGCACCAAACCCTTATTTCTATTTATCAGAATCAACGCATTTTCCACCACCTTGGACCATAGCTACATATAAAAATATAGAATATCCTAAAGTTACAAATCTTAAATGTTTTAATAAAAATTTAGATTGCTGTAGATCATCACTTAATTAAACTATAAAAAAAATTATAAAACTATAAAATTATAAAATTATAAAACTATAAAATTATTAAACTATAAAACAATGGTGTTTAGAATCAAGTTAAAATAAATCAAGAACATAAAAATATATATTTTTTTTATATTATATTAATATATATAATAATGAATAATACATTTTTGTTTTTAATTGTCGTATTAATATTTGTGTTCGTATTATCAAAACGTGAAAATCTTGAGAACATAAAAGATGTAAAAAATTTTGTTACGTGTAAAGATTGTAAAGCTTGGAATCATATAGATGTACGTTCAAAATGTCAAAAACAATGTAAAGTAAAATTTCCTGATCAAAACCCTGAATTTACAGGAGAATGGACTAGATTAGACAATGATGTGTCTTGCGAGTGTGCATTTAAAGGAAAATTTAAAAAAGAATATATAGGTTGTCCAGTTGGATCTAAATTAAATGATAAATCTTGTTTTATTTGGAATGAAAAAGACGCAAAAAGCTCTTGTCCAATAATGTGTAAAAAATTTTTACCTAACTTTCAACCAAAGTGGACAGGAAATTGGAAATCTACTAGTATAGATAGTTCTGCTTGCGAATGCGAATATTATGGATAAATATAACGTAATTCTTCGTAATTCTTCGTATACACATTAATGTAATAAATACATGACAATACCTATTGTGATTGATGCTATTCCTACTAAATAATTTAGATTAGTATTTGTCGGGATTTTTGCATCTACATTTGTAATATAAGACTCGCTGTCAATTTCACTGTCAATTTCGCTGTCAATTTCGCTGTCAATTTCACTGTCAATTTCGCTGTCAATTTGTGGTTTAATACGTCTCCACCATCTTTGAATAATAGTTGCAGCATTTTTATCTTTAATACCCTTTGGTGTTAAATAAGTACTTGCTGGATAATCAAGTGTTGATGTACAATATCTTCCGTTTTCTGAATAATACATTCCCATTGTTATATTTAAAAATATAAAGTTTATTATTTTTAAATTGATTTATTATAATGAAATTGGTTATTATTTAGATTAAAGTTCTACCCATTCGATTTCTAAAATAATCGATGTATGTATTTTTAAACAAAATAAACTCATAATGACTAGATACATATAGTTCTTTTATAAATTTTTTAGATGATCCAAAATCGGATATATTTTTTAGGCGATTACCAAATACTCTTCTGAATATTTCAGTATTCCTGTTATCTGTAGTGTTTACATAATAGTAAAACGTATATAATTCTCTACTCATTATTAAAATTACAAATTAAAATTAAAAATTTAAATCAACCTAATATATAAATTATTTTACCACAAATCAAAATCGTTTAATATAAAATCATATTCTTTATTTTTTAAAAGATGTTTGTGTAGACAAGATGTATTTTTAGTTATAACTTGTATTTTTGTATCCAAAAATTCCCAATTTTCATATATTTCTGTCATTTTAAGATAGGATTCATTTGTAGTAGTAGTTACTTGTAAGTTTAATAATTTTTTACAAAAAAATGAGAATTTTAGTAAACCCATTTGAAATTTAAGTTTTACAAGTATATTACTTATACATCCTGTAATTTGTTTTATAGGAGTTAAATGATCTAATATTTCTAGTAATTCATTGTTTTTAACTAAAGTTCTACAAAAAGGACAAGATACGTAAAATATACTAATATCATCTACACTTTGTGTTTTTATCCAAGTTGTATATTTAACCCTGATATATTTTATAAAACAACCAATATGAAAAGCGTGTTGGCATTTTAATATTAACGTATTTTTCAATATTGTATTTATATAGTTTTCACATGATGTTATGTCATCTGTGTTAAAATTAAAACTTGTGTCATCTTTATTTTTTGGCGAAAAAATTTCAAAGCAAAAAATACATTCGTCTTGTTCATACATGATAATATGATAATATGATATGTTGTAAAAATAATTCATTTTTTTACAACATATCATATAATCGTATTTTTTATAAATGTTTTTTGTTCTTTTTTTATATTTTCAAGTAAATTTTTGTATAATGTAAAAATAGATAAATAATTAGGTGTTTCTTTTTGACAAATGATACAGTGTTGACGTTGATATTGATTTTTATTGTTTATATTTTTATTGTTTATATTTTTATCGTTTATATTTTTATATTTAATATAATTCCATTTTGAATATTTTATAAAACAATTTAAATGGAAAATGTGTTCACAAGACAAGGTAATAATCATATTGTTTACAAGACTGCAGTTCTTTTGGTTAATCTTATTACAACAAAACCCACACGTTTCTTGCTTATATCGCATATTTTTCAAATATGCGTTTAGCCATAATGAATTATTATTAGATAAAATGGAGTATTCATCCATTAGTTGTAAAGAAGAAATATTAAAAATATGATCTTCTTTACAACATAATCCAAGCATAATTAATTTTTCATTTTTATAAAAATATATTCAGTTTTTTTTTATTTTTCCGCAAATATCTTATCATTTTTGATTTTTTATTTGCGTTGCAAATATCCGTCAGGTAAAATGTTAAAATTACGTGAACATTCTCCTTTATTATTAGGATAAACATTAATCATTTTTTTATCAAATCCATAAGATTGTACTAGAGATTCGTCTTCTGGTTTATATTTACATTCGGAACATTTTGTTATTGGTTTAGTCATTCCTTTCAACTCGTTTTCGATATCAACATTCATCTTTGGAACACCAGATGGGATATAAGTTAAAAATGGCGCAGTATAGTTATTACATTCATTTTTATTAATAAATCTTGAATTATCAACTACGTAATCGTATATACTTCTATTACTTTGTGCGTATTCTTTCATAAAACACGCATCGTATTTATTCTTTGTAAAACTCATTATATTAATATTACATATAATAATTTTTTATAATTGTTTGCAAATACTGTATTAATAATACATAATAATACATTGTTTTAACTTTGTTTTAACTTTGTTTTAACTTGTAATCATAATAATCCAATGGTTGTCTATTATAAATACGGTCATATATATATTGTTCAGTAAATGTTTTATTTTTACAACATGTATCTAATACATATCGTTTATATTCGGAAATCAAATTGTGAAATCCATTTTCTTTAATTTTATCCATCCACTTTAATATAAAATATTTTTGTTTACATGAAATATCCTTTAATCTATCTTGTACATATAATAAAATCCAAAAACCACAATTCATTGTTATACCAACTTCATGTATTTCCATAAATTGTGGACCAATATGCTTTGTGTGTATATAATTGTATTTGTTGTCATAAAAAGCCATTTTTAATAATTTATTTAAATCTTTGTCATAACTGGAATCAGATGGTTCAAAACGCTCAACTGTATTACGTATATTATCAATTATTAATATATTATAATGAGAGCTGTAATCATCAATTATTATAATTGGTAATATACATAAATTATTATTCTTTCTAGAAAAAATACACCTTGGTATGTGTATAGATCGTGTTGATTTAATATAAACAACAAATGAAGAGTATTCTATATAATCTTCAAAATTCGCGTGTAAAAAATAATAAAGCTCACCTAAAGTTAACCCCCTGAATTTATTAAAATGGTCTATATAATTTATAAATCTATCATTCTCAGAATTGTTTACCAAATTCATAATTAAAATTATAAAATAATTTAGAAGTTTTTATTATTACATATTAATTGTATTTAAATAATCAATTAGTGCTATATCTTTAATTGTTGAATCGTACATTATTTTTCCTATTCGAGTTATTGAGCCAGTAATATATCGTAAAATATGTGATTTTTTGTCAATTTTTAAAGATAAAATTATATTTCCTGCTGGATCTTCTTTCCAAAATGTATAGTCGCAAGTAGTTGAAAAAATACAATATATAGGTTTATCTTTTTCCATTATTTTTTCAACAAACAAATCACCACAAGATAACCCACGTTCTATAACTTTTTTATAATCATATATGTCGTAATTTAATGGATTTCCCATAATATATTATTTTATTAATATATTATATTTTTGAAAAATACGAATAACAGCTTTTTCTTTCATTTTAGCTTCAATATCTAAATTAATTTTATGTGTTTGAATTGTATGTAAAAGTGCTTCTGGTAAAACTTCAACATAATCAGAATGTGCACGTCTTGTAGTAATAGAATCATTTATAGTAACTCCTCGTCTTGATTCTGACAAATGGAAGAGTGGTGTAATATTTCTATTTCCCCATATTTGTAAAACTTGATTTGTAATATCAATTAATTCAGTTGTTGTTTTTATAGTACCTGGATTGATGTTATGATGATGATAATCAATCACTATTGGTACTCGTAATTCTTGTGAAATTGGTAATAAATCTTCTATAGAATAAGCCATTTCACAATTTTCAAGAACTAATCGATTTCTTGAACTTTCAGACAACATTTTGAAATTATCTTTGAATCTAGTCAAAGCTATATCTTTACCATCGTGTTTAGATCCACCGTGTATAACAATAACACTATTATTATCACATCCCATCATATCCAAAATTTTTGAATGAATATCAATATCAATAATACTTTTATCTACAACATCTGGTCTATGTGATGTTAATTGATTGTATTGACCAGGGTGAAAAGTCAATGTTTGGCGATAATGTTTTGCTAGAATACCTAAATTATATAATTTTGTACGAAATTGTTCAAAATCATACTCTTTAAAGTAATCTGGATGACTAGCAAATGGGAACATTTCACTTGACATTCTATATAAAAATATGTTATTGTTAAAATTCCATCTAAAAATAGCAGGTAAATCATCAATGTTTTGATGTGCTAAAGCATATATATAATCAATTCCATTTTGATGCACAGTTTCTAAACGACAAGTACGTGACGTGAATATACCAAGATCTCTTAACCGTGTATTAATACAACAATAACCCATATTAAGATTATTTAGCGAATTCATCCTTTGATTTTTAGTAAAAGTATTTTTTATTCAATTTTTAAAAATTAAATGCCACCTCATTAAATTATCTTAATACAAGGTGTTTTAATTCATTTGGTAGTTTTTTGGTATCTATAGATTTATCTAAATCATAACTTTCAATAATTTTTCCTTTAGGTTTTTTATTGTAAGAGTTCCATATACTTTCTATTATATGAATAAAATTTTTATCGTTGCCTAAATCATTTATAATGTTTCTTATAGTTAATTTAAAACTAGCCGGACTTGTTGAAAAATCTAATGTAGATTGAAACAAGCGCATAATATCGAAATTTCTATAAATTTTTTTATTTTTTCCTTTATATTTTTTTCGAACAATCCAACTTTGCAAACTATCAGGAATCCAAGCGTGACCAAAATCATTTATATAAAATATATATCCGTAATTAGGTACGTAATAATTTTTACCGTTTATTTTATATTTCCATACACCACCTGGTTTTACACGTTTTACAAGGATATTATCAGAATGTAAATCAAGATGTGTTAAATTAAAATATGATTGTAAACAATAAATAGCTGTTGTAATTTGAAAATAAGCATTGTACCATGTATCAATATCGTGCTTGTTTTTTACCCACTGTGTAAATGTTTCAGAACCACTGATTAACTCGTTGTAATATTTACTTGAATAAAGATATTGGTCAGTACAAGCTCCTTCTTCACGTTTTTTAAAAGTGGATTTATAATGTAAAATAAAATGAGGTGATATTTTTTGCAATACGAGTTCATTTGTCATTCGCATAACAGCAAGTTCTATAAAATTTTCATATTTTAAGGCATTGTGACTAAAAGGTTTTTTTAAAAATCTTACTTGGCGATTTTCAAGATACATTTTTTTTACTGCTACACACGTTCGTTTATCACAATAACTGTAAACTGTACCCTGATATCCCCGACCTAGTAATTTATCCTTTACAATTTGTAAAGATCCTCTACCAGTTTTATCTAATCCTTCTGTAATCTTTTTATATAAACGTTTTCTAGTTTGTATATTGTATTCCATTATTAATACTATATAAATTAATACTATATAAATTAATGTTATAAAAATTTACATTAATTTATTTTTTATACTTGTCTTAATTTTTGTGTTTTTCAATTTATTAGGCCAATTGGGATGTTTTACGCAAAATTGGTAATTGTTCTCGAATCTAGTTGAACCATTTTGGGTTTTTTATTTCCAATACTTAAGAAATTACGAGATTGGGTTTTGAATAACTGTTTAGAGAAAATGTCCTCCATACCTTCTTTATTTTTAAAGAATAAAAAGTAAGCTGCAACAGCACCTACGGCAATTAAGATTAAAGTTTGAGTTTGATTTTGATTTTCCATCTTTATATGTTATAACAATAAATAAAATTTTTTAAATCAATATAAGTAATACCGCGGTAATCGATATTAAATAAATTTACATTAATTTATTTTTTATACTTGTCTTAACTTTTGTGTTGTTTTCAATCTATTAGACCAATTTCATTTCTGAGATTATGTCTTCTTTGGTAAGTAAATCTTTCTTTTTTAAAGCTTTAAATGAGGAAAACACTTCATTGTCAATGATATTTAAATTTGTATTTTTTATAGAAGTAAGAAAGTTTATGTAATCTGGAAAAGTGGTTTCTGGAGTAATATAATCGAATAAAGCATCGACGACTTTTTGATTTTCTTCAGATATGTTTGTCATTGATTCTTTCTTGTATCCAAAAAAGAAAACGTACAATATAATAGCACCAATAGATAAATAGAAAATAGTTTTATTATCCATATTATTTATTTATTTGTTTATTAGTTATAAATAAAAAAAAGAATTGTTAAAAAATCTTTTATTTATAATATTTAAGATAAGATGTCAGCTGAGGATGCTAAAATAGCATTGAAAGCATGTGAAGA